>Ga0256405_10001654_pt1 | contig 58724 bp, 46 predicted proteins | sample RumenRJG_02DNA_FD_189096 | JGI IMG/M metagenome (GOLD analysis project Ga0256405, IMG submission 189096) | Bovine rumen microbial communities from Lethbridge, Alberta, Canada - RJG_02 | ecosystem: Host-associated > Mammals > Digestive system > Stomach > Rumen | place: Canada: Alberta... | reverse complement strand
TATTGTTTTTATATTGTTTACATATTGTTCTTATATTGTTCCTATATTGGGGATATAAGAACAATATGCGAACAATATGTAAACAATATAAAAACAATATAAGATATGCCGTATCGGATACCTAAGAGGGGCCTATGGGGTGGGATAAGGAAACGGACAGGAGACAGGGAAGCACTTTTTTTTTGCCGTATCAAAAAAAAATGTTATTTTTGCATTTGCTCTCCGAAAAGGAAAGCGCGAGCTTTAAACTTTTAACTTATTATTATATAAGTAGTTCTACAAACAAAAAACCATCAAGATGGAAGAGACCAACACCCTGCAGAACGCCGCAGACGCTCTGCCGAACACTGAGAACGCCGCCGTCGAGGCAGCCGAAACCCCAATCGCCCCCGCCGAGCCCACGGAGACGCCCGTCGTCGCCGAAGCCCCAGCCCCCGAGGCAGCCGCAGCGGCCCCTGCCGCCGAAGCAGAGACCAATGCCCCTGCCGCCGAAGCAGAAGCTGAAGCAGAGCCCGAGCCCGACTACAGCGCATGCACTCGCGAAGAGCTCGTCGCGGCCATGAAAGAGCTGATGGGTCAGGATGTACAGAAAATCAAAAACCGTGTAGCCTCCATCCGCACCCGCTTCAACGAGCTGAACCGCGAGGTGCAGAACGCAGCCTTCGAGAAGTTCATCGCCGAAGGCGGCAACAAGGACGAGTACCAATACGAGAACGACGCCGTGGCCGAGGAGATGCACCGTCTGCACGACCAGTACCGCGCCGCACGACAGAAATACATGGAGGAAATCGAGGCCCAGAAACAGCGCAACCTCGAGGCCAAGCAGGCCCTCATCGAGGAGATGCGCCAACTCATCGACTCCGAGGACGAGCAGGTGCGCTCCGCCATGGACAAGTTCAACAACATCCAGGAGCGCTGGAAAGCCATCGGCGAGGTGCCCCGCGAGCAGATGAACGACCTCTGGCAGAACTATCACTTCCAGATTGAACAATTCTTCAACAAACTGAAAATCAACCGCGAGCTCCGCGCCCTCGACCAGAAGCGCAACCTCGAGGAGAAGATAAAACTTTGCGAAAGCGCCGAAGAGCTCATCATGGAGCCCTCGGTGACCAAAGCCTTCAAGGGGCTGCAGGACCTGCGTGCCCGCTGGAAGGAGATAGGCCCCGTGCCCACGGAGCAGAACGAGGACATCTGGCAGCGTTTCTGCAACGCCGCCAACCAGATCGACGAGCGCCGTCGCGAATACTACGACCAGCGCAAGGAAGAACTGGACAACAACCTGCTGGCCAAGCAGGCTCTGGTGGACAAGGCCACCGAGCTCACCGCCAAGCGCCCCGAAACCACCAAGGAGTGGAACGACACCACCACCGCCCTCGACGAGCTGCTGAAGGTGTGGAAGACCATCGGCCCCGTGCCACGCGAGATGAACGAGGAAATCTGGACCAAGTTCAAAGGCATGATCGACAAGCACTACAGCGAGAAGAAAGAATACTTCGGCTCCATCCGCGACGAGCAGGAAGCCAACTACCAGAAGAAGGTGGACCTCTGCCTGAAGGCCGAAGCCATCGCCAAGCGCGAGGACTGGAAGCACGCCACCGAGGAGCTGCTCCAGCTGCAGCAGGAGTGGAAGAGCATCGGCACCACCAGCCGCAAGGTGAGCGAAAAGGTGTGGCAGCGCTTCCGCAAAGCATGCGACGAATTCTTCGCCAAGAAGAGCGAGTTCTTCGCCGAGCGCCGCAGCTCGGAAAGCGAGAACCTGGCTGCCAAAGAGGCCATCCTCGCCGAGCTGAAGGCCCACCAATTCGGCGACAACCGCGAGGAGAACCTCAACGCCATCAAGGAATTCCAGCGCCGCTGGGCCGAGGTGGGCTTTGTGCCCATGGCCGAGAAGGAGCGTCTCCACAAGGAGTTCCGCGGCGAAATCGACCGCATCTTCGAACAGCTGAAAATCAGCGCCCGCGAGGCCGAAGAGACCGCCTATCGCGAGCGTATCCGCAATGCCGGCAGCGATGCCCGTCGCTTTGTAAGCAACGAGAAGCAGGAGCTGCAGGAGAAGATTGAGAAACTGCGCAGCGACCTGGCCCTCTGGGAGAACAACCTGGGATTCCTGGCCTCGAGCAAGCAGGCCGACCTGCTGAAGCAGGAGTTCGAAAAGAAGATGCAGGGTGCCCGTCAGCAGATTGCCCTCATGCAGGCCAAACTGCGTATCCTCAACGATGCTGAAAAGGCCGAGAAAGAGGAGAAAAGCGAAAACGAACAATAAGTCCCATGGCTAACGCAACCATAGGCTATATCTTGCACAGCGGCAAAAACTCTAAAGTCGGCTACTACATAAAAGCCGGCTTTAGAGATTTACTGCCCGATAAGTTATTCTCCAATCGCCTGGAGAGAGAACTGGAGACCTGCCGCAAACTGTACGACGAGGCCTATGTGGAAGACCGGGTGAACTACTATTGCCGCTTCAACGAGCATCGCGACCTGGGCCCCGGAGCCCAATGTATAGGAGGTTTACAGAAGCGCAGCCATGGCAGCACGTACTACTACGACAGCCGAGAGCTGTTGCAATGGTTCGACCCGCAGCTGCGATGGAACTACGTCTTCGGCGATGTGCGCGACATACCGCCCTACCCCTCCATCGTCAAAAGCCGCAGCCTCAAGAACGACCCTCACGCCGTGGGCGCCGAGGACAATAGCAACAGCGTGCTGCTGAAGCTCGATAAATGCCGCCACTACGTCTTCCTGAAAGACCGAATACCCTTCGAAAAGAAACAGGACCGCGCCATCTTCCGCGGCTATATCGGGCAGCGCCCAAACCGGCTCAAGTTCTGCAACATGTATGCCGACAATAGCCGCGTCGACGTGGCCAACACCCTGTCGGGAGGAAGCCCCTTCACAGAGGAGAAGATTCCCAACTCGGGGAATGCCGCGCCGCGCCTGTCGCTCTACGAGCACCTCGACTATCGCTATATCATGGCGCTGGAAGGCAACGATGTGGCGTCGAACCTGCGATGGGTAATGTCGAGCAACTCGCTGGCCGTGATGCCACGCCCCACATGCGAATCGTGGTTCATGGAGGAACGGCTGGTGCCGGGAGTGCACTACATCGAGGTGAAAGACGACTACAGCGACCTCGAAGCGCAGCTGGATTACTACAGCAGCCACCCCGACGAAGCCAAAGAGATAGCCCGACACGCCAACGAGTATGTGAATCAGTTCCGCGACCTGCGCCGCGAGCGCTACATCGGCCTGCGCGTGCTGATAAAATACTTCAAACTGACCAAGTAATGAGACGTTTTATCAAATACCTCCTGCCAGCGATGCTGGCTTTTGCTGCCTGTGGACACAAGGCCGAGCCGGTGAAGATACTGCGCTTTGAGCAGTTCCTTTTCACCCGCCAGGGCAACGCCTCCGACTTCCAGACGCCGCTGCTCAACTACAATCCCGACGACCCTGCCTTTATGGCCGCTCTCGACGACTTTGTGAACGACCCCATGGTGCGCCGCATCTACGCCGTCACCGACAGCCTCTACCACGACCTCTCGTGGCTCGAGCAGGAGCTGGGCGACGCCATGGCCCGCACCCGCGACGTCTGCCCCGAAATCGATTACCATTACGTCTACACCCTTGTCACCGCCGACCTCGGCAACTACCCCAACCGCGTCTTCGGCAACCTCACCGACATGGCCATCAGTCTCGACAACTACACCATCGGCCACGTGGACGAGATGCAGCGTTTCGGCGTACCAGCCTATATCGCCCGCCTCTGCCGCCGCGAATACATCGCCTCCGATGTGATGGCCACCGCCGCCCGCAGCCATATTGCCCTGCCCGACGGCGACCCGACATTCCTCGACTATGCTATCGCCGAGGGCAAAACGCTCTACTTCCTCGACCAAGTACTGCCTTCAACTCCCGACACCATCAAGATTCGCTACACGCGCGAACAGATGGATTGGATGCGCGAGAATGCCGAGAATGTGTGGGGATGGCTCATACAGAACAAAGTCCTCTTCAGCAACGACATGACGCAACTGAACAATATGGTGGACGACGCCCCGAAGACCAACGCTTTCGGCGACGGCTCGGCTCCGCGTACCAACGCTTGGCTTGGATGGCAGATTGTGAAACAATACATGAAAAAGACTGGCACGTCGATGAGCGACCTCTTTGCCGACACCGACAGCCGCAAGATACTGGAGACCTCAGGGTGGAGACCCTGAAAGACAAGAGTTATGAGTTATGAAAAAGAAAGCGCATAATACCTACTTTTACCTACTGTACAAACTGCTGCTGGCGTTTGGTGCGCTGGAGGCGATGCAGATACTCTTCCACGTGGCCAACAGCCATATCTTCCATCTCGAAAGCTTTGGCGAATGGACCGGGCTGCTATGGGGCAACATAGTGTTCGGACTTGCCACAGTATGCATGGTGCTGATGCCTTTCGCAGTGCTGATGCTGCTACCTCTGGATATCCGCTGGAAACGGTGGTACCGCATTATCACCGAAGTGTTCTACATTGTCCCCATGCTGTTCCTTCTGGTGGCGCGCGCCGCCGACTCGGCCTACTACCAGTACACCTACCACATGCTCTCCAACGAAATTTTCGCCTACCTCGGCAATAGTGGCCCGATGGACAAGATGATACCCCACTTCATGGTGAACTACTGGTACGCCTTCGTCTTCGGCATCCTCATCATCGTGGCCTTCTTCGTCGTCAACCATCGCATACGCCTTGCCAAGCGCAACCCCAACACCGTGATGGCCAACGAGCTGATCGGCCTTGGTGCGGGACTGCTCGTGGTGTGGTTCCTTATGCGTGGCGGCTTCGGCCCTTTCATCCAGCCCGAGGACGCCACCCGCTACTGCCAGCCGAAGAACATCCCCCTGGTGAGCAACAGCGGCTACAACATCGTCCGCACCCTCATGCGCCCGCAGCTGGAGCAGCACAACTATATGCCCCAGCGCACCGCCGACCAACTCTTCTCCCCCGAGAACATCCCCCTGGCTGCCAAGACGGCCCCCGTGCTCGACACCACCCCCGACAGCCTCCGCGCCCTGCCGCCCAACGTGGTGCTCATCATCGTGGAAAGCTTCGGGCAAGAATACAGCGGCATTTACAACCACCAGCCCGGCGCCGACACACGCACCCCCTTCCTCGACTCGCTGGCACGCTATAGCACAGTCTATCAGGGCCGCTCCAACGGCAAACGATCCATCGAGGGCATCACCGCCATCAACACCGGCATCCCCACCTGGATGTACGTTCCCTTCGTCAACAGCACCTATCGCAACGACAGCATACAGGGCATCCCCACGGTGCTCAACCACCACGGCTACCACACCGCCTTCTTCCACGGCAGCCACAACGGCGTGATGGACTTCGACAAGGTATGCCAACGCATCGGCTACAAGGAATACCTCGGCAAGAACGAGTTTGAGGCCGACCCCAAGAGCCGCCCGGAGGACTTCGATGGCGTGTGGGGCATCTACGACGAACCCTTCCTGCAGTACGTCGTGCGCCGCACCAGCACCTTCCGCCAGCCCTTCCTCACCACCGTCTTCACCGTCACCAGCCACGACCCCTTCCCCATCCCCGACCAGTACAAGGACCGCTTCCACGAAGGCCCGCACCCCATCCTCAAGTGTGTGGAATACATGGACAATGCCCTCCGCAAGTTCTTCGACGAGGCCCGTCGCCAACCCTGGTTCTCCAACACCATCTTCATCATCACCGGCGACCACAGCGGCCCTGGCATCACGCCCGAATACCACGGCTACGACGGCTGGTACCGCATACCCATGGTGGTCTTCGACGCCCGCAACCCCCAGGGCCGTGTATCGCAACGCATCGTCCAGCAGACCGACCTCCTGCCCTCCATCGTCGACTGGCTGGGCTTCAACGACCGCACCCTCGCCTTCGGTCAAAGCGTCATGCAGAACCCCGAACAAGGCTGGCAGATATACTTCGGCAACGACTACTTCTGCATGGTCAGCAACAACCCCTCCAACCCCGCCCTCCACGACATCACCGTCATCAGCGGCATGCGCCGGGACGACACCGATGAACACCTCCTGCAATGCACCTACGAGGAAGGCACGCCCGAAAACCTGCGTTTCCTCAAGGCAGTGCTGCAACAATATTTCGAACGTGTAATAGGCAACAAACTGACAGCCCAATGAAAAAGAAAACCGCCATCATCGTCAACCCCATCTCCGGCATCGGCCGGCAGAAGAAGATAGAGACCCTCCTGAAGGACAACCTCAACCAAGACCTCTTCGACTACACCGTGCGCTACACCGAGCGCATCCATCACGGCACCGACCTCGCCCGCGAAGCCGTCGACCAAGGCTACGACTGTGTGGTGGCCGTGGGCGGCGACGGCAGCGTCAACGACGTGGCCCAGGGCATCAAGGACAGCGGCGTCACCATGGGCATCATCCCCTGCGGCAGCGGCAACGGCCTGGCCCGCACCCTCAAGATCCCCCTCAAACCCGCCCTCGCCATCCGCATGCTCAACCAGATGAACGAGATGACCATCGACTCCATCGTCATCAACGACCGCTGGCTCTCCGTCAACGCCGCCGGCGTGGGCTTCGACGCTTACATAGCCCGCCTGATGCACGCCGCCAAAACCCGCGGCTTCGCGGCCTATGCCAACCTCGTCCTCCGCGAATACGCCTCCTACAAAAGCAACACCTACCGCATGACCATCGACGACCGCACCATCGAGCGCAGCGCATGGTTCATCGCCGTTGCCAACGGCCGCCAGTACGGCTACAACTTCGCCGTGGCACCTAAAGCGCAGCTTTCCGACGGTCTCATCGACATCAGCATCATCGACAAAATACCCCTCGACCACATACCCATCACCGCCCCGCTGGCCTTCATGAACCTCCTCGACCACTCCCAGCACGCCGAGATGTTCCGTGGCAAGGAAATCTTCATCGAGGGCAACGTGCACAAATGGGTCAACATCGACGGCGAGGGCGAAAACCTCGGCAAAGAGCTCCATTTTGTCAACCACCCCAACTCCATCAAAATCTACACACACAAATGATTGTCTATTCCACCAACCCTGACTTCAACTACGAGGCCGACGCCCCCCAACCAGAGACCCTCGCCCCCGGCCAGCAGAAACTCCGCGTCGGCATCGAACGCAAAGGCCGTGGAGGCAAGACAGCAACCCTGGTCAAAGGCTTTGTGGGCACCGACGACGACCTGCAAGCCCTCGCCAAGCAGCTGAAGACCCGCTGCGGCACCGGCGGCTCCGCCAAAGACGGCGAAATCATTATCCAAGGCGAACTCAAGGAGAAAATCGTCGCCATCCTCCAATCGCTTGGATACAGCAACAGCAAATAAAAGCCTCACCGGGGGGCCTCACCCCTGAATCACCCTCTCCCTGGAAGAGGGGTTGTGGGAGAGCCGCTCACTTCTTCACACGGCCGCCCTTGTAGAAATGCTTCTGCCAATAGGAGTTGTCAAGACGGCTGACGGAAACGCCGTTGCTGGTGGACGAGTGGGCAAAGAGCTCATCCTTGAGGTAGATGCCAACATGCGACACCTTGCCCTTACTGTTCTTGAAGAAAACGAGGTCGCCCTCGCGCAACTGCGATTTGCCTATGAGCGTCACATTGCGCAGCATATCGTTGGCCGTGCGGTTGAGGCTGATGCCATAGACCTGCTTGTAGATGGTGCCCACGAAGGCAGAGCAGTCGATGCCGTTGCGGTCGGTGCCGCCATATTTGTAGGGCACTCCGAGCCACGAATTGATAGCCTCGTAGAGGGCCACATTGTCGCTGGCGCTGTAAGAGAGACCCAGAGGATTCTTTCCCGAGGCGGACACCGGCGTCTCCACCGGCCGGGCTATGACAGGCGTCTCGCTGACCATCTCGTCGACATAGAGCTGCCCGATGATGAAATCCTCGTCCTCCAGGTCCCGCGACATGAAGGCCTTCAGGCTGTCGCAGGCGGTGAACGTCAGCGTCAGCGTTGCCAGCAGCAGGGCGAGCGTCTTATGTGCGGAGTGTATTCTCATTTGATGACAAATATATCTTCGTCCGAACGCTTCATGTAGTAGTTCTCGCGGCCATAATGTTCAATGGCGTCGAGGTTGCCGCGCAGGGTGGCATTGTTGATGCTGTCCTGCACGATGGCGTCGCGCAACTGGGCCTCCTCGTCATGCAGAGCGTTCACCTGACGGTTGAGTTTCATAGTGACCAGCAGGTTGTTCTGGTCAAGGAAGAGTATGACCACCAGGAACACCGCCGTGGCCACCCAGTATTTCAGTCCTTTTATTTTCAGCAGTTTCTTCATGTGCTATCTCACTTTCAGACGCTGTCCGACATTGATCTGGTCTCGCTTCAGACCGTTGAGTTTCTTCAGTTTCTGCACCGTCAGGCCGTATTTGCGCGAAATCGACGAGAGCGTTTCGCCCCGCTTCACCGTGTGGTAGCGGCCGCTGCCGCCCTTGGCGGCACTGGCCTTGGAGCCTTTCTGCCTCACAGGCTCGATGTTCATAGGCCTGCGTGCAAGGCTGTCCTGCGTGCGGGCATAGATGGAGTCCTGGTTGGCAATGAAGAGCTCCATCTTGGACACGGGCAGACAGAGCGTGTAGCGGCCCGACGAGGCGGGGATAAAACCGGCACGGTACTGCGGATTCAGCGTGTGCAGCTCGTCGGCCTCGATGCCCGTATACTGCTGCACATAGGTCATCAGCACATCGCGGCCGAGCATGATCGTATCGGTATGCACAGGGACCTTGATTTCCGCGGGGCGCAGGCCGTGCTGGGGGTAGTAGTTCATGACATAGGTGGCGGCGATGAATGCGGGAATATAGCCACGCGTCTCGCGCGGAAGGAAATAGTATATCTCCCAGAAATCGCGCTTGCCGCCGCTGCGGGCAATGGCCTTGTTGATGTTGCCGGGGCCGCAGTTGTAGGCCGCGATGGCCAGCGTCCAGTCGTCGAAGACCTTGTAGAGGTCGCTCAGGAAGTGGGCGGCGGCATAGGTGGACTTGTAGGTGTCGCGGCGCTCGTCGACCAGCGAGTTCACCTCCAGGCCGTAGTTCTTGCCGGTGCTGTACATAAACTGCCACAAACCGGCGGCACCGGCGCGCGACGTGGCCATGGGGTTCATGGCACTCTCCACTATGGTGAGGTACTTCAGCTCCTCGGGCACCCCGTAGCGGCTCAGGGCATCCTCGAAAAGCGGGTGATAGTACTGCGAAAGGCTAAGCATCACGTCCAAACGACGCGACATGTACTTGAGATAGAAGCGGATATAGGAGCGGACCTCGCTGTTGAAGGACATGGGGATGACCGTGTGCAGGGCTGCGAGACGATTGGCGATGACGGAATCGGGCAGCGCGTCGAACTCGTCGAGCGACAGCTCGCGGCTGCTCAGCAGGCGGCTGTGCGAGAACTGGCGCAGATAATAGCTGCCGATGAGGCTGTCGTAAGCATCGGTATAGCGTTTGGTCATCATCTCCACCTCGTCGCCGTTGAAATCGCCCTGTGCCGTCGCCGGACTCCCCAGCGCCAGCATAAGCAACACAACGGCTATATGGTGCAATTTCAAATTCATAACTCTACTAACGCAAAAAAAAAAATTATATTATACCGGAAAGAAAAAAAACTTTCTCCCCCTCCCCCACCCGACCCCTACCCGATACGCCCCCGATACGGCCGTTCTTATATTGTTTTTATATTGTTTACATATTGTTCTTATATTGTTCCTATATTGGGGATATAAGAACAATATGCGAACAATATGTAAACAATATAAAAACAATATAAGATATGCCGTATCGGACACCTCTCGGGTACCCTTTTGACCCCGGGGCGGTAAGGATGAAGTTTTTTTTGTTGGATATGGATTATTTTTGTATATTTGCAGTGTTCTCACAATCCATCAAAAACAAGCAACCATTTGTCAACCAGTAAAAAGCGAAATCATGAAACACAAAAAATTGTTACTGATAAAAAAAACACTTGTGCTGGCCTTTTTCATTGGATGCACAATCACTTTCACACAGGCGCAACCCATCATATTCTCGAGGTATGACACTCTGCCGGATTACCCATTCCTTTATAAATATGGGTGGGACAGCGTCGGTGTGGAAAACAACGGTGTCTTATGCACTGTGGAAGAGACTTCTCGTAAATATCCAATATATAACCATAACAATCACAATCCTGTTGAAGTAGCCTTCTTTCAGCATACCGACACTCCGCTCAAGGTCGTCGGGATTGCCACCGGCATTCAAGGGATGACCAGTGTTGATGCTACTTCCCACCTGATATTGTATGAATCGAATTTAAAAGACAAAATCGCCGAGATATATTGCGTTGGATTCAATGATTACTGGCCTGCATGGAGAACCGACACCAACTACCATCATTTGGTGCTGCCCGGGAAAGCCGCCTGTCATATCAGTTATCCCGGAATCACTTATGCAACCATAGTCATTCTCAAATTTGCTTTTTTTGACGAACCGGTTGAAGTGACAGGGGACTACTTCATTGGTGTCTCTAATATCTATAATGGCTATGAATTCTCATCAGATCTGACAAGCTTAAGCGAATTGCACAGTGCACCGCTCCATATCGGGAAGACCCCCTTTTTCCTTAGGTACTACGACGGATGGGACAGCGGCGACACGCTGGACGGAGAGCTGCCAGAGGTATTTCTTATCATCGAGCCGGAATGCCAGGCGGTAGAGAACATCACGGTGACGGCGGACCCCAACGGATGCCTCCATGCCGTGTGGGACAGCCTGCCATGGCAGGACCTCTGGGTGGCGCGCCTCGAGGGCCCTTCGGGTGTACAGTACGACACACTGGACACCACCGCCCACACCTACTGCGGCCTCGCCCCCGACGGACACTACAGCCTCAGCATTCAGGCGCGTTGCTATCGTCCCGGAGACCACAATTGGGCGCAATGGAGCCCCTCGGTGTCCCTCGGCAGGGCGGGCATACCCTTTGTGGAAGGCAACGGCGTACGTCTCACAGTCTCGCCCAACCCGGCGACGGGGTGTCTCCGCGTGGAGGGCGACGACGGGCGGATAGCGCTTGTGGATTTGCAGGGGCGCGAGGTGACGGCCTGCACGCTCGGCGGCGGCCGGGCCGTGCTCGATGTGTCCGCCCTGCCCCGCGGCGTCTACCTGCTGCGCCTCGCCTCCGACAAGGGCGCGGCCTCGCGGCGCGTGGTGCTGCTGTGAGACGAGGGGCACCCGAGGGGAGTGAGAAAAAAAAATTTTCGCGGATGTATACCAATATGGATTTTTTTCCGTTATAGAAATTGTTTTTCATAACAGATAACGGAAAAAGAAGAGTATAATGAAATTATCGCAGTTCAGGTTCAACCTGCCGAAAGAGTTGATTGCCGAGAAGCCGCCGCGTAACCGCGACGAGGCGCGTATGCTAGTGCTGCACCGCGACACCGGAGAGGTGGAGCATCGCATTTTCAAGGACTTCATCGAGTATGTGAACGAGGGCGACGTGGTCGTTGCCAACAACACGAGGGTCTTTCCCGCCCTGCTGGAGGGCGAGAAGGAGAAGACCGGCGCGAGGATACAGGTGTTCCTGCTGAGGGAGCTGAACGAGGAAATGCGCCTGTGGGACGTGATAGTGGACCCGGCGCGCAAAATCCGCATAGGCAACAAGTTGTATTTCGGCAACAACGACGCCCTGGTGGCGGAGGTGGTGGACAACACGACGAGTCGCGGCCGCACCATCCGTTTCCTCTTCGACGGGAGCCACGAGGAGTTCATCTCGCTGGTGCGCGGCATGGGCCGCACACCGCTGCCCGAGGAGCTGCGCAGGCTGCGCGACATTGAGAAGAGCGACGCCGAGAACTACCAGACCATCTACGCCAAGAACGAGGGCAGTGTGGCGGCGCCGATAGCAGGCCTGCACTTCAGCCGCGAGCTGCTGAAAAGGATGGAGATCAAGGATGTGAAGTGGCAGGAGCTTACGCTGCATGCGGGCATGGGCGAGTTCAAGCCGATAGAGGTGGAGGACCTGTCGAAACACCGCATGGACGCCGAGGAGATGTTCCTGAGCGAAAGCGTGTGCCAGGCCGTGCAGACCGCCAAGGAGAACGGCAAGCATGTATGCTGCGTGGGAACCACGACGATGCGCGCACTGGAGAGCGCGGTGACCATTCCGGGCAAGATATGTGCCTTCGAGGGTTGGACGAACAAGTTCATCTTCCCGCCCTACGACTTCACGATTGCGGACATGATGGTGACCAACTTCCATCACCCCATGAGTAGCCAGTTTATCATGGTGAGCGCCTTCGCGGGGCCTGAGCTGCTGATGGAGACCTACCAGACAGCCATCAAGGAGAAGTACCGCTTCTCGACCTACGGCGACGCAATGCTGATTGTATAAATTAGTGTTCAGTGTTTAGTTGGCTGACGCGGTCACTGCACACTAAACACTGCACACTGAACACTGCACACTGAACATGACCCCTTTAGCCGAGATACTGAGGCCCAAGAGCCTCGACGAATACATTGGACAACAGCACCTGATAGGACCGGGTGCTGTTCTTCGCACATTGATAGAGAGTGGCAACATTCCGAGCATGATTTTCTGGGGCCCTCCGGGCATCGGCAAGACGACGCTGGCGATGATTATCTCGCAGACACTGAACCGCCCGTTCCACACGCTGAGCGCCATCAGCAGCGGAGTGAAGGAGGTGCGCGAGGTGATAGGTGCCGCCCAGGAGGAGGAAGGAGCAATACTCTTCATCGACGAAATCCACCGTTTCAACAAGGCGCAGCAGGACTCGCTGCTGGGGGCCGTGGAGCGCGGCACCATCACGCTGATAGGCGCCACGACGGAGAATCCGAGCTTCGAGGTAATCTCGGCATTGCTGTCGAGGTGCCAGGTGTATGTGCTGAAGGAGTTCGGCGAGGAGGAGATGCGGCAGCTGATAGCAAGTGCCGTGAAGCACTACGCCAATGAGGGAATCAATGTGGAGGTGAAGGAGGCCGACGCCCTGATGCGCATCAGCGGCGGCGACGCAAGGAAGCTGCTGAACGCCGTGGAGCTGGTGGTGAACCGAGGCGCAAGGGTGCTCGACAACAAGACGGTGACGGAGGTCATACAGCAGAACCTGGCCTACTACGACAAAGGGGGCGAGATGCACTACGACATCATCTCGGCCTTCATCAAGAGCATGCGCGGCAGCGACCCCAACGGGGCGGTGTACTGGCTGGCCAGGATGATTGCCGGCGGCGAGGACCCGCTGTTCATAGCCCGACGGATGCTCATCTTCGCCAGCGAGGATATCGGCAACGCCAATCCCAATGCGCTACTGCTGGCCAACGCCACATTCGAGGCGGTGAGCAAGATTGGCTATCCGGAGTGCCGGATCAACCTGTCGCAGTGCGCCTGCTATCTGGCTTGTTCGGCGAAGAGCAACGCGACGTATATGGCCCTGGCCAATGCCGAGGCGGCAGTGAAACGGTGGGGCGACCTGCCGGTGCCGCTGCACATAAGGAATGCCCCGACGAAGCTGATGAAGAACATGGGCTACGGCGACGGCTACAAATACGCCCACGACTACGAGGGCAATTTCACGCAACAAGAATACCTGCCCGCAGGATTGGAAGGTAGCCGCTTCTACGAGCCCGGCAACACGCCGCGCGAGAACGAGACACGCCGCAGCCTGCACGAGCACTGGGGCACGAAATACGGGTACTGATAGCCCCCGCTGCGCGAGGTCATGGAGATCTTGGAAATCTCATCTGGATTCTTTGGGGATTTCCAAGATTTCCGCTGGAGGCGGGGAGAATCAGTCGGCGAGGGCGTCGGCGATGAGGAAGATGCTGCCGGTGACGAGGACGAGGTCCTGGTCATCGGCTTTTTGTCGGGCGTCGGCGATGGCGTCCTTGACGTTGGGGAAAGCAGGACCATCGATGCCGAGGCTGCGGGCGGCGGACTGGAGGTCGGCCACAGGCAGTTGGCGAGGGACGGAGGGCTGGGAGAAACGCCAGTCGAAGGGTTTGCCGAGTTTAGAGAACTCGGTATGGAGGTGGGTAAGAATCTTGCGGTAGTCTTTGTCGTTGACGCAGCCGTAGATGACATGTAGGCGAGCGAAGTGCATGGTGGCCAGTTTGCCGAGCATGGCGTCGATGCCGGGGGCGTTGTGGGCGGTCTCGCAGATGGTGAGCGGATGGTTGGCAATGACCTGCCAGCGTCCATGGAGGTGGGTGTTGTCGACGACGCGGGCAATACCTTTTTCCACAATATTGTCATTCAGCGGCAAGGGCAGCTGACGGACGGCCTCGAAGACGGTGGCAAGGTTTTTGAGCTGATAGCTGCCTGCGAGCTGGGATACGAGGCCGCAGCGCCACTGGGGTTGAGGGGGCTCGCTTGTATTGCCGGCAGGATGCCGGCGCTCCACGTCGAAGAGGAGACGACTTTCGTCGCGGTTGCCGGCGCTGGTGCGCACATGCCAATGCTGGTCGGCGAAGGTGATGGGTGCGTGGCGCTCGGCGGCGACGCGCTCGAAGACTGGCTTGGTTTCGGGTTGGGTCTCCCCTATCACGACGGGGACACCGGGCTTGATGATGCCGGCCTTCTCGCCGGCTATCTTCTCCAGCGTGTCGCCGAGAAACTGCGTGTGGTCGAGGCCTATATTGGTGATAACGGAGAGGAGCGGCGTGATGACGTTGGTGCTGTCCAGGCGTCCACCCATACCTACTTCGATGACGGCGATGTCGACTTTTTCGCGGGCGAAGTAGTCGAAGGCGAGGCCGACGGTCATTTCGAAGAAAGAGAGGTGGAGGTCGGAGAAAAGATGCATGTTGGCTTCGACGAAATCAACGACAGATTGCTGCGGAATCATCTCGCCGTTGATGCGTATGCGCTCGCGGAAATCTACGAGGTGAGGCGAGGTGTAGAGGCCCACTTTATAGCCTGCTTCCTGCAGGATGGAGGCCAGGAAGTGGGAGACGGAGCCTTTGCCGTTGGTGCCGGCCACGTGGATGGAGCGGAACTTGCGCTCGGGGTTGCCGAGGGCCTCCATCATGTCGATGGTGGGCTGTATGTCGGCCTTATAGGCAGCAGCGCCGATGCGGTGGTACATCGGCAGCTGCGAGAACATGAAGTCCAAGGTTTCTTGATAGGTCATTTGTGGGGGATGGTGTAGGTGAGTCCAAGGATGAAGAGGCCGCGCTGGGAGGGATAGTTGGTCCAGAGTTTATAGCGCTGGAAAGCGAGGTTGTCCATCTTGAGAAAGAAGGAGAGGGCGCGGTTGTGGCGGTATTCCACTTCGGCGTTGATGCCGTAGCGCATGGGGAGCGTCTCGCCGAGGTCGCCGTCCATCTGGCCGAGGAGCTGTCCCTCGAGGTGGAAGAGCCACTTGTCGTTGTAGTTGACATCGGCGGAGAGGATGAAGTCCCAGTCGGGGCGATAGAGGAGGACGGAGTCGTCACCTGTCACAGTGTAGTGATAGTAGTGTCCGGCGGCACGGAGGGTTATCATCTCATCGTTGACAAAAGCAATAGAGGCGCCGACAGTAAGGCGATTGTCGTTGACATAGGAGGTGCGGAAGACATTGCCAAGGAGGTAGTTGGTGTCGAGGGTAAAGGAGAGGTCATCCTGCAGGAGGGAATAACTGACCTCAGCGTTGGCCTCGAGTTTCTTGCTGATGGTCCAGCGGGCATGGCCAACAAAGTCATAGTGGCGTGTGGCACGTTGCTCAGCACCGGGACCTACATAGGGGTTGACCTTGCGGATAACATCCCAATTGTTAGCACTGAATCCGCCGGTGGCACCGAGACTGAGGACGAGCGTATTGTTCAGGAAGTGCTTGCTGACAACGACATCGGGGAAGAAACGGAAGGTGACACTGTCGCTGGCGGTGAAGGCATCCCAGCCGGCGGTAAAGCCTGCATGGAAGAGGAGTCCTTCATACATGAAGTCGACATAGGGGTTGAGCTTGACAATGTTGCGACTGCCACGGATGGTATCGGTGACGGGTGTCGGGAAATAGCCCAGCGGCATCTCGCCATCGGGACGAAAACGATGCGTGTAGCCATCCCATTCAGCATGGAGATAGGCCACACCCATCAAACCACGCAAAGGCATAAAACCATAATGGACGTCGCCGTTGAGGTTGAGGTTGAATTCATTCTGTCCCCACGAGGCCCAGAGGTCGGAGAGGCGAAGGTTGGCATTGTAGCCCAACTCATAGCCATCAAGTTCCATATTGCGGACACCTAGGTTGAGACTGGCCACATTGTATTTTGCGCGATAGTCTCCCAAAGAGATATCGTCGCGTGTCTTGCCCAGAATGGACTGAAGAGTGTCGTCGGTGAAACCATAGTAGAGGTTGTGGTCGTGCTCATAGTTGGCGGCAGCGGAAAGCTGGAGCTTGTCGGCAACAATGTATTTGCCGAAGAGAGTGATGCCAGTGAGGCCGAAGTGGTTTTTGCCGTAGTCGGGCAGGCTGCCCCAGGAGGAGCGATGGTTGATGCGGACACCATAGGTCTTCTTGGGGTCGCGGGTGGAACTCCAATAGAGGTCTGCCAAGGGACTCCAATAATTACCCATGCCGACGCGGAGATAGTTGTTGTAGAGCTTGGTGGCAGGTTCGCCGATGATGCGGGCGGCCTTGATGCGAGCTGGCTCGTAAAGGGCCTTGAGGCGCGAAGGACTGATGGTGTATTGGAAGGTATGGTCGATGCGCTCCATGGTATCTGTGATGACGGCGGGGAAATTCTGTTTCTCGGCCTGCTCGATAACGGGGCGGAACGACCCTTTGACGAGAACACTCTCGTTGTAGGTGTCCTCCTGCTGGGCGTTGGCCATAGTGAAAGCCAATGCCATTGCTGATATGATGATGGTTCTCTTCATTTTCATTTGGGCTTAGAGTTCGATAATCATTTCATCCTGGTCGGCGGGAGCCTTGGGCTGCTCGGCGGCGACGATGGCGTCGTACTTCTCGCGGGCAACGTTGATGAGGTCCTCACCGTCGTAGTTGTCGATAATGCTCTGCAACGTCTGCTTGGCCTGGAGGTTGTTGCCCCGGGCATAGTAAATGTCAGCCCAGAGGATGAAACTGTAGGCAAGCCAGTAGTCGCTGGTAGCGTCGCTGACAATGCGCTCGATGATCTTCTCGGCGGGGTCGTACTGCTGGCGGAGCATCAGTATCTCGGCCTGGCGGCAGCGGGCCTCACCATTGTATTCGCCATTGGTGGATTTGGAAAGGCCTGCATAATAAGTGAATGCGGAGTCGAGCTGGCGGTAATCGAAGCAAATGCGGGCCATGGCCAATGTGGCCTCGTCCTTCATCTCGGCAGAGGCCTTCTCCTCGCTCCTGACGCGCTGTCCGGCCTCGATGACACCTGCATAGAGTCCTCGTTTGACCGCGCAACGCAGGCTGCCCATCTCGCCCTGCAGGAGACCTTGGTCACTTTCGGCATTGTTGGACAGGCGCTCATAGAGCTCGGCGGCATCGGCATACTGGCCAAGGCTGTAAGCAATATTGGCGCCGGCGGAAAGGGCACGCTCGCTGTACTGGTTGGTGGGAGCCTGAGCCACATACTTATAGTGCGGAAGGGCTTTGGCATAGAGTTCCTGGCGATTATAACTGTCGGCCAACAGATAGTGGGCCTTGAGGGCGAACAGACCATTGGGGAAACGGCTCAGGTAGTCCTCCAAACCCGTGGCTGCCACCGCATACTGTCCTTCCTGGTAGCGCTCTTCGACAGCGAGGAATATGGTGCTGTCCTGCTCCATGGTGGAAATCTTCAGCTTGGTGGTTCGTTCCACATAGGGGAAATACTCTGCCACGCGGTTCTGGGCAATATAGATATTCTTTACCGTGCCGAGGGCGTCGATGGCCTCGGAGGTGCCGGGATACTGCGTCAGCAGGCGGTCGAAGGTGGAAAGGGCTTGGTCGTAGCGGTCGGTGTTATAATAGATAAGTCCTTCGTTGAGCAGGGCGTTCTTCACATATACGCTCTTCGGGTACTGCTTCTCGAAGTTGTTGTAGTAAGTCATTGCCATTTCGTTGTTGTCGCACATCATGTAAGTGTTGGCAATCTCAAGCATGGCCTTCGACTTGAGGGGCGAATTGTCGAACTTCTCGAAGATGTAATTCAGATAGGTCAGCTTGTCGCTGTTCTTGCCAAGAGCGCCATAGGCGAGGGCCTTCTGGTAGGTGGCGTAGTCGGCATCCTTGCCTTTGGCATCGATAACCTTGTTGTACATCTTGATGGCATCGGAGAAACGGCTCTGGACGTATAGACAGTCGCCCATGCGGTTCCACACATCGCTCTTCATCTGATTCTGTTTCTTGACGCCGGTGGTCGTAGTGGCTGGCGTCTGCATACGCGAATCCAGTTCGCTGAAGGTCTCGTAGGCGTCGGCATAGAGTTTCTTTCGCATCAGCAGATAGCCGTAGGTGTATCGCGCATCGTTGGCATAGGGCGAAGTCTTGCTGTACGAAGAGAGCAGAAGCTTGTTCAGGCTCTTCTCTGCCTGCTCGTATTGTTTGGCACGATACTGTTCCTCGCCAAGCAGGTAGTTGGCATCGGCGGTGATGCGCGGAACGGCGTTGATCTTGACAGCCTTTGCATACATCTCCACGCCCTCCTCCGTCTTGCCACTGTTGCAGAGCTCTATACCACGGTTGAGCACGGCACGCTGGTAGGCCTGTTCAAGGGCGGCATTGCGCTGGGGTATCTGTTCCAGCAGACGGATGGCATCCTTGTAGTTGCTGGTACTGCAGTAGAGTTCGGTCAGTATCTCCTGCACCTCGGTCTTGTGCTTGGTGTTGGGATACTGTTTCAAATAGCTTTCAAACGAACGGATGCTCTCGTTGTAGGCGTTCTGGTTCAGCTCGCAGCTGAGCTTGGCATAGTTGAAGAGGGCGTCTTCCTTGATTTGGGCACTGAAGGCCATCTTCGAGGCCTGCTGGAAGACGCTGCGCGCCTCCTTCTTTCGGCCGGTCCTCAGGTAGCAGTCGCCGAGCACATAGAGGGCGTTCTGCGCCACACTGTCGTTGCAGGCAGTCTTGCGCTGCAGATATTCGGCCGCTTTGCGGTAATCGCCTGTCTGGTAGTAGCAGTAGCCTATCTGGTAGTCGTTGTCCTGCGGCGTGCAGCTTTGAGTCTGCTCGCGCTTGGCGGCCTCGTCCACGGCCTTGTACTGCTCCAAGGCTTTCTGATATTCACCGCGGTTGAAGTATATCTCGCCCACCATCTGGTGCACTTCGTTCTTGCGGAAAGCGTCCTTGTCGCTGAGCAGACGCGGCGCCATTTCCAGCAATTCGTCTTCACGACCCAGATAGTAATAGATGCGGGCTATGTAGGAGGGGGCAATCTTGGCAAACTTCCTGTCATTCTCCAGCTCCTTGAAGTTCTTCAGCGCCAGCTCGTACTGGCCGTCCATATACTGGATGTGGGCATAATAGTAGAGGCTGGAGTTGCGATATTTCGACTGCCCCCCCACCTGCTGGGCGAAGTAGCTCGAAGCCTTCTTGGTGTCGCCGGTATGGAAATAGCAGTAGCCCATCTTGAAGTAGTACTCGCTGCGATGGTTGTACTCCACCTCCTGCGGGTCCACCGTCTTGTAGCGGGCCAAGGCTGCGCTGTACTCACCACGGCTGTACCAGAAGTTGCCCAAATAGAATCGCGCCATGTTGCATCGCGAGCTCTGGGGGTAAAGACGCAGAAACTCCTCCAGGCGGTACTCGGCATCGTTGTTGTCCAACTTCTCCGAGCACACTCCGGCATAGTAGCTCGCGTCGGCCGTCGTCAGGTCCGTACGGTCCTTGGCACCCTGCGCAATCTCGTCGAATATCTGCTGCGCGGCGGCATACTTCTGCTTGCCGTAGAGGTCCATCGCCTGGCGGTACAGTTCGCGCTGGCGCCCCTCGGCCGTCACTTTCTGTCCAAAGGCCGCATTCCCCATCACACCCACAAGACTCAGCAGCCCAAACAAGATTATTCTCTTCATATTCTTCATATTCTTTTTTTCATTTTTCAATTCCCATTTCTCTTTCAAAACTTGTACTCACCCCACTCGCGGTCGTCCTTGTCTTTCACCCAGGGCCCGCGCAGCAGTATTCCGCTGGCCGGCGCCGGCGTGTAGTCGTAGACCTGCTTGCCCTCGGGATTGAGGAGGACAAAAGTAGGATAGCTCGTCACGCCGAAGCGTTCCAGCAGGCGGTAGTCGCCGTCGAAGTGGAGCCACGTCCATGTGGCATAGCGGCCGCCCTTCTTGCTGTTCTTCAGCAGGTGGTACATCTTCTGGAACTCGCGGTCGCAGGCCACGGTGACGAACACCACATCGGGCCAGCTCTTGTAGACCGTGTCGCGGAAGTGTGCCATAGTTTCAATCTCCTTGATGGAGTGCGGGTCGTTCACACGCACAAAACTCAGGTAGACCCATTTGCCCTTCAGGTCGTCCAGACTCACCATGCGGCGTTCCACGTCGGGCAGGGAAAAGCCCTGCACCTCGTTGCCCTTCTCGTGGTCGGTGAAACTCTCCAGCAGGCTCTCGGCCAGCACGCGGTGGTCATCGAACTTGGTCTTTTCAATCAACTTCCCAACCACCTGCTTCACTCCCTGCCGGTCGTAGGCTTTGTCGTAGTACATCTCCTTCAGCGCCTGCAGGGCCGCCAGCTCGCGCACCTGCTCGTTCTGCAGCAGCGGGTCCAGACCCAGCGAGTCCAGCCATCCGTCGAGGTCGCCCTTGGCAATCCAATCGGCCATCTTCCAGCGGGCAAGCTTCTTGGTGCCGCCCGAGATGGAATGGTCGTATATCGCCAAAAAGAAACGCATATAGCTTTCGTCGTGGTAGCGTATGGGCTCGTCGACGATAAACCGGCTGGCCAGCCGCTTGCGCGAGTCCATGTGCATCGCCAGCCGCATCTCCAGCAGTGTGTATTCCACATAGCGGTCGAAGAACGTCCCCTCTCCCCCCGCAGGGCGGAAGCGGCGCTCGACCATCCGGGTCAACTCCCCGAACACCTTGCGGTCGGGATGGAAGCGGAAATCAAGCTTCTCCCGATTGGCGCTCACAAAGCTGTCCACCGCCTCCTCGAAGCGCATAATCCTCACGTTCAACTCCGTGCTGTCCACATTCTGGAACAGCATCGGCAGCGCCACGGGGTCGAGGAAAACATTTTTCTTTTCGGACAGGTCCCAGTCGAACTCCGGCACCACGACCTCGTAGGTGCGGCCGGGCTCGATGTAGAACGACTGGCTGTAGCATTCAATCTGGACAAACACCAGGCGGGGATAATTCGCATAGCAGCGCACGGCGAAACTTCCGTCCTCGGCCACCACGGCCGAATCCAGCATCACCTCCCTCTGCGTCAGCATATCGCGGTATCCGCCCAGCAGAACCTTCTTGCCGGCGCCCCCCTCCACCATGCCCTTCACTTCCACATTCGTCTGTGCCACAGCGCCCAAAGCCACAAGCATCAGGACGCAAAAAAGCACACATCGGTTCATCGGTCGGCAGGTCATCATTCGATATTCTTTCAATTAGATAATAAAAATACTTTTTAATTAACGCCCGGCAACCATATTTATTGCACAAAAAACAAAAAAAACTTCACACCACCAAAAACAAAGCCCAAACGCCGCCCCACCCTCCGCGCCAAACAGGCACCAAACACCCACCCGAGAGGTACCCGATACGGCACATCTTATATTGTTTTCATATTGTTTACATATTGTTCTTATATTGTTCCTATATTGTGGATATAAGAACAATATGCGAACAATATGTAAACAATATAAGAACAATATAAGAACGGCCGAATCAGGCACGTATCGGGTAGGGGTCGGCTGCCTGCCAAAACCATCCTCCGGGGGATGCCTTCATGGGGCATGACAGGAATTGACAGATAAAAAAAACACCATAATACAAAATTGGTTTACAACAAATTATAATTATTTCGATAAAAATTTTACGAATTTATTTGGTAGATAGTTTTTTTTTTGTACTTTTGCCTTTCGAAAAAAAAACAATAAAAAATATAAACATTTGAAACTAAACAATTAAAATAAACAAACTCATGACGAACAAAGAAAAATTCCGTACAGAAAGCGACCTTCTGGGTTCCAAGCAGGTTCCCGAGGAGGCATTATATGGTGTCCAGACTACCCGTGCCATGGAGAACTTCCACATCAGCGGCCATCTCCTTTCCTCTTACCCCCGATTCATCATCGGCATGGCAATGACCAAGAAAGCCGCCGCCATGGCCAACATGCAGGTCGGCATGATCACCGAGAAGCAGGGCGAAGCCATTATCTGGGCTTGCGACCAGCTCATCGCCGGCAAGCACCACGACCAGTTCCCCATCGACATGATCCAGGGCGGTGCCGGCACGAGCACCAACATGGCTGCCAACGAGGTTATCGCCAACCTGGCCCTCGAGCACATGGGCTACCAGCGCGGCCAGTATGAGTACTGCTCGCCCAACGACGTGGTCAACGCCAGCCAGAGCACCAACGACGCCTACCCCTGCGCCATCCACATGGCCCTGGCCCTCGAGCACCTCGCCTTCATGCCCCACATGGAACAGCTCATCGAGGCCCTCGACAAGAAGAGCCAGGAGTTTGCACACGTCATCAAGATGGGTCGCACCCAGCTGCAGGACGCCGTGCCCATGACCCTGGGCCAGACCTTCGGCGCCTTCGCCGACTCGCTGCGCGGCGAATACAAGAACCTCCGTGCCACCGCCGACGAGTTCCTCATCGTCAACATGGGCGCCACCGCCATCGGCACCGGCATCTGCTCCAAGCCCGGCTACAGCGAGGCCTGCATCCAGGCCCTGCGCAAGATCACGGGTTGGAACATCACCCTGGCCGACAACCTCATCGAGGCCACCAGCGCCACCACCTGCATGCTCGCCTACAGCGCCGCCATGAAGCGCCTGGCCATCAAGACCAACAAGATCTGCAACGACCTCCGCCTCCTCTCCAGCGGTCCCCGCTGCGGCCTCAACGAAATCCATCTGCCCGAGCGCCAGCCCGGCAGCAGCATCATGCCCGGCAAGGTCAACCCCGTCATCCCCGAGGTGATGAACCAGGTGTGCTACCGCGTCATCGGCAACGACATGACCATCAGCCTCGCCTCCGACAACGGCCAGCTGGAGCTCAATGTCATGGAGCCTGTCATCGCCTACACCCTCTTCGAGAGCATCCATCTGCTTAAGAACGGCTTCGACACCCTCCGCACCCTCTGCATCGATGGCATCAAGGCCAACGAGGAACGCTGCCGCCAGCTTGTTGAACATTCCATCGGCATCGTCACCATGCTCAACCCCATCATTGGCTACAAGCAGAGCACCAAGATTGCCAAGGAGGCCTCTGAGACCGGCCGCGGCGTATACGAACTGGTGCTTGAGCACAAACTCCTCACCAAAGAGCAGCTCGACGAAATCCTCAAACCCGAGAACATGTTGCAACCGGTGGAATTGAAATTATGAACCATAATATAAAAATAAAAAAAGGACTCGACATTCCTCTCAGTGGCGACGCTGAGAGGATTGTCGTTGACATGCGGAGCGAGTCGAGCTTCGCTGTGAAACCTCCCGATGTGGTGGGTTTCACACCGCGCCTGCTTGTCGCCGAAGGCGACGAAGTGGTTGCCGGACAGCCTCTTGTGGAAGACAAACGCGACCCGCGGCTGACCCTGCCGTCGCCCGTCGGCGGAAAGGTGAAAGCCATCGTCCGTGGCGAGAAGCGCAAACTGATGGAAGTCATAGTGGAAGCCGGGAAATCCGGAGTGCCCGAAAAGACCGGAAGTTCCACCTTGTCGCCCGAAGCCCCCGTGTGGTGGATGATCAAGGAGCGCCCCTTCGGCGCCATAGCCGACCCCGACCACAAGCCCAAAGGCATCTTCGTCTCCATGCGCGACACCAACCCGTTGGCACCGGACCTCGCCTTCGCCCTCCGCGGTCGCGAGCATGAGTTCGAGGCCGGCATCGCCGCCCTGGGCCAGCTGGCCGAGGTGCACACCGTGCATGCCGAAGGCCCCCACCCTGCCGGCAACGTCGGCACACAGATTGCCGCCATCAGCCCCCTGAACAAGGGCGAGTACGTATGGACCGTCAACGCACAGGACGTGGCCACCATCGGCCGCTGGTGCCTTACCGGGGAGTACCGCCCCGAGCGCGTCATTGCCGTCGGAGGCCCCGCCGCCAAGTGTCCCAAATACTACCGTGTGCTCTGTGGCACCAGCATACAACACATCGCCGAGGTGCAGCTGATGAACCCGAACTATCCCGAACTTTCCTCTCTCTCCTCTCCTCTCTCCACTCGCATCATCTCCGGCAGCGTCCTCAGTGGCACCCGGATTGAAGCCGGCGGATTCCTGGGCATGTACGACCACCAGCTGACCTTCATTGCGGAGGGTGACCAGTACGAGTTCATGGGCTGGCTCATGCCGGGACTGAACAAGTTCAGCTTCAGCAAGACCTTCCTCAGCGGACTGATGGCTCCCTTCAAGATGCTGGAACCCTTGATGCCCGTCAAGCCCACCTACTCCTTCAACACCAACCTGCACGGCTCTGTGCGTCCCTTCCTGTTCACGGGCAGCTTCGAGCGCGTCTTTCCCTTCGACATCTACCCCCTGCAGCTCATCAAGGCCTGCATTGTGGGCGACATCGAACTGCAGGAGCAGCTGGGCATCTACGAGGTGGAGCCCGAGGACTTCGCCCTCTGCGAATTCATCGACCCTTCCAAGACTGAAATACAGACTATCATCCGCGAGGCCCTCGAGGTCCTCAGAAAGGAGGCTACCGCATGAATATGAAATGGTTATCCGACTGGTTCGAAAAGATTGAACCCAAAGGCAAACTCAGCTGGTTGGGAAGCACCTACGAGGCTTTCCACACCTTTGCCTTCACGCCCAAGGCTGTCACCCGCCAGGGCAGCCACATCCGCGACGCCGTCGACATGAAGCGCAGCATCATCATCGTGGTCATCGCCCTCGTTCCGGCCCTGCTCTTCGGCATGTGGAACATCGGCTACCAGACCTCCATGGCCACCGGCGCCGACTGGCATTGGCTCTACATGTGGTGGTTCGGTTTCCTCCGCATGCTGCCCATGATCGTGGTGAGCTATGTGGTGGGTCTGTTCATCGAATTCGCCTTTGCGCAATACCGCCATCACGAAGTCAACGAGGGCTTCCTGGCCACCGGCCTGCTCATACCGATGATTGTGCCCGTCACCACCCCGCTGTGGCAGCTGGCACTGGCCGTGGCCTTCGCCGTCATCATCGGCAAGGAGGTCTTCGGCGGCAGCGGCATGAACTTCCTCAACCCCGCCCTCGTGGCCCGCGCTTTCCTCTTCTTCGCCTACCCCACCCACATGAGTGGCGACAAGGTATGGGTGGCCGCCGACCTCTGGGGCACCGACGCCATCGCCGGCGCCACGCCCATGGGACAGCTGGCCGCCGGCATGAATCCCTCGGCTTCGGCCCTCGACATGCTCCTCGGCACCATCCCCGGCTCCACCTGCGAGACTTCCGTCATCGCCATCGCTTTGGGCGCCCTGCTGTTGCTCTTCACGGGCATCGCCTCGTGGCGCATCATGCTTAGCGTCTTCCTCGGCGGCGGTCTGATGGGTCTGCTCTTCAACGCCATCGGCTACAACGAATACATGCAGCTGCCGTTCTACTACCACTTCCTCATGGGAGGCTTCGCCTTTGGCGCCGTCTTCATGGCCACCGACCCCGTCACCGCCGCACAGACCAACACAGGCAAGTGGATATACGGCCTGCTCATCGGTGCCTTCGCCGTGCTGCTGCGCGTCTGCAACCCCGCCTACCCCGAGGGCATGATGCTCAGCATCCTCTTCATGAACTGCATGGCCCCGCTCATCGACCATTGCGTGGTGGCCAGGAACATCAAGCGCCGCACCAAACGCGTCGCCGTTATCGGAAAGGAGGCTCACAATGGCTAAAAAGAACTTCAGCAACAGCTACATCTTCATCTATTCGGCAGTCCTCGTCGTGGTGGCGGCCTTGATTCTCACCGTGGTGGCCGTCAGCCTCAAGCCTGCGCAGGAGAAGAACCAGCGCGCCGAGACCAAGCAGATGATCCTCAAGACCATCGGCATCGAGGCCACGCGCGACAACGCCGACCAGCTCTACGCCCAGCATATCACCGAAGCCGACAACTACTACACCTTCGACGGCGGCATCATCCTGCCCCTGAAGGGAACCGGCCTCTGGGGACCCATCTGGGGCTACCTGGCTCTCGACAACACCAGCACCGTCGTCGGCGCCGTCTTCGACCACAAGGGCGAGACCCCCGGCCTCGGCGGCGAGATTGCCACCGACAAGTTCGCCTCCCGCTTCATCGGCAAGAAGATGGACTCCCAAGCCATCCACCTGAAGAAGAACGCCGACCGCGGCAACCCCTACGAGGTTGACGCCATCAGCGGCGGCACCATGACCAGCAACGGTGTTACCGCCATGCTGGCCAAAGCCTACGAAGATTACAAGCAAATCCCGGACACTCCGGAGATCCAGGAAAAAAGAATGGAGGACGAACAATGAAAAACTTTGACCTGATAAAACTCCCCTTCAGCAAGAACAACCCCATCCTCGTGCAGGTGCTGGGCGTCTGCTCCTGCCTGGCCGTGACGGCGCAGCTCAAGCCCGCCGTGGTGATGGCCATCTCGGTGACCGTCGTCGTCGCCCTGAGCAACCTCATCATCTCGCTCATGCGCAACACCATCCCGCCGCGTATCCGTATCATCGTGCAGCTCGTCGTCGTCTCCACCCTCGTGGTGCTGGTCGACCAGGTGCTGAAAGCCTACATGTACGACGTCAGCAAGCAGCTCTCCGTCTTCGTGGGCCTCATCATCACCAACTGCATTGTCATGGGCCGCCTGGAGGCTTTCGCCATGGTCGAGAAACCCCTGCCCTCGCTGCTCGACGGCATCGGCAACGGCCTTGGCTACAGCGTCATCCTCATCGCCCTGGGCTTTGTGCGCGAACTCTTCGGCAGCGGCACCCTCTGGGGCTACCCCGTGGTGGAGAAGCTCGGCCTCTATAACATCGGCTACGAGAACAACGGCCTGATGATCATGCCCCCGATGGCCCTCATCCTCGTCGGCCTCATCATCTGGTGGCACCGCTCGCGAAACAAAGATTTGGTTGAACAATAAAACAATATAGGAACTATAGCCACTATAGAAACTATAGCCACTATAGGAACTATAGGAACTATAAACACAGAACAATGGAATACATCAACATATTCATCAAGTCGATCTTTGTCGACAACATGATTTTCGCCTTCTTCCTCGGCATGTGCTCCTACCTTGCCGTGTCGAAGACCGTGAAGACCTCGGCAGGCCTGGGCGTGGCCGTCACCTTCGTGCTGATCATCACCGTGCCCATCAACTACCTGCTCAACAAGTTCTTCCTCGCCCCCGGCGCCATGGCGTGGATCTCGCCCTCGCTGGCCGATGTGGACCTCTCCTTCCTCAGCCTCATCATGTTCATCGCCGTCATTGCGGCCATCGTGCAGATGGTGGAGATGGTGGTGGAGAAGTTCAGCCCCTCGCTCTACAACTCCCTCGGCATCTTCCTGCCCCTCATCGCCGTGAACTGCGCCGTCATGTCGGGCTCGCTCTTCATGCAGGAGCGCGGCTACGCCAACATCGGCGAGGCAACGGTCTTCGCCCTGGGCAGCGGCATCGGCTGGCTGCTGGCCATCGTGGCCATCGCCGCCATCCGCGAGAAGCTGCGCTACAGCCACATCCCCCCGGCCCTCCGCGGCGTCGGCATCACCTTCATCATCACCGGCCTCATGGGCATGGCATTCATGTCATTTATGGGATTTAAATTATAACACAATGACACAAACACTTATCATCTCAATCATACTCATCCTGGTGGTCATCCTGCTGCTGGTGGCGCTGCTCCTGGTGCTGCGCGCCAAGCTCATGCCGCAAGGCAACGTGAAGATCACCATCAACGACGACCGCGAACTCACCGTGCCCACCGGCGGCACCCTCATCTCCACCCTCGGCGAGCAGGGCATCCACCTGCCCTCGGCCTGCGGCGGCAAAGGCAGCTGCGGCCAGTGCAAATGCCGTGTCGTCAAGGGCGGCGGCTCCATCCTCCCCACCGAGGTGCCCCACTTCAGCCGCAAGCAGGTGCAGGAAGGCTGGCGTCTGGGCTGCCAGGTGAAGGTCAAGGAAGACCTCGCCCTCAAGCTCCCCCAGAGCATCCTCAGCATCAAGGAGTACGAGTGCACCGTGGTCAGCAACAAGAACGTGGCCACCTTCATCAAGGAATTCAAGGTACAGCTGCCCGCCGGCGAGCACATGGACTTCGTCCCCGGCTCCTACGCCCAGATCCGCATCCCCAAGTTCGACATCCGCTACAGCGACTTCGACCGCTCGCTCATCGGCGACGAATACCTGCCCTCGTGGGAGAAATTCAAGATGTTCGACCTCCGCTGCGTCAACACCGAGCCCACCATCCGCGCCTACTCCATGGCCAACTACCCCGCCGAAGGCGACGTCTTCATGCTCACCGTCCGCATCGCCACGCCGCCCTTCACGGCCGACCGCTCCGGATTCCAGAACGTCAACCCCGGCATAGCCTCCTCCTACATCTTCTCCCTCAAGCCCGGTGACAAGGTCATCATGAGCGGCCCCTACGGCGAGTTCCACGTGCGCGGCACCGAGAACAACACCTGGACCGACGACCCCCACGGCAACGAGATGATATGGGTTGGCGGCGGCGCCGGCATGGCACCCCTCCGCGCCCAAATCATGCACCTCACGCGCACCCTCGACTGCCACAACCGCCCCATGCACTACTTCTACGGCGCCCGCGCCCTCAACGAGGTGTTCTACCTCAATGACTTCCTCGAACTCGAGAAGACGCACCCCAACTTCCACTTCCACCTGGCCCTCGACCGACCCGACCCGGCCGCCGACGCCGCCGGCGTGAAGTACACTGCTGGCTTCGTCCACAACGTCATGTACGACACCTACCTCAAGGACCACCCCGCCCCCGAGGACATCGAGTACTACATGTGCGGCCCCGGCCCCATGAGCTCCGCCGTCGTCAAGATGCTCGACTCCCTCGGCGTCCAGCCCGAAAGCATCGCCTACGACGATTTTGGTGGCGGCGCACCAAAAAAATAGCTGTCAATAAAAAGGGTCGACACGGTACCCAACCCGTCCCAAAGTCGACCCTTCTCATATAGTATTCATATACCGTATATAAGAAGTACCTGAGAAGTATATGAATACTATATGTATACTATATATACTATATAAGAATAGTCGAATAAAACGCCTCCCCAACCTGATTTTGAGACAAATATTTTTTAGGGAAAAGGCTTTTCGGAATCAGTTTTTTTTCGTACCTTTGCATTTTCATTTTTAAAGTAATTACAGATATAATAATAACAAAAACAACACACTCTATGGAATTACCCAAAATTCACTCCATCACGAAGAAGCTCCTTGTGGCACTGGTGGGCGCGTTCCTGCTGCTCTTCCTGCTGTTCCACATGACTGCCAACCTCTTCATCCTGCGCCACGACGACGGAGCGTGGTACTCGGCTTTCTGCCACTTTATGGGCACCAACTGGGTGGTGAAGATCTTCGAGGTCATCCTCCTCGGTGTCGTAGCCCTGCACATACTGCTGACGCTCTGGCTCGCGCTGACCAACCGTCTGGCCCGTCCCACGCGCTACCACCAGCCCCAGCGCTCCAAGACCCACACCACCTCCAAGTTCATGGCATGGACGGGTGTGCTCATCTTCGCCTTCCTGGTGATGCACTTCTGCCAGTTCTACTTCGTCAAGACCGGATGGGTCAAAGGCCAGTACATGGTCGAGGTGGAGAAGTTGCAGAACGAGGAGGTGAACACCATCATGCAGTACTCCGCCCAGAACGGCATGGAGCCCAAGGACGTGGTGGCCGCCGTGGAGAACCAGATGGCCATGTATGCCGACCAGCTCGCCCCCGAGCAGGTGGCCGAGATGGAGGCCAACATGCAGAGCCTCAAGAACGCTGTGCCCGTGGCCGAGTTCATGACCAAGGCCATCCAGGAGGACAACTTCAGCGAGGACCGCAAATGGATACGCCACATCACCTACGAAGAGCGCCAGATGCTGAAGGAGAAAGCGCCCGAGTGCGGCGTGGAGCCCGACTTCTACTACATGAGCCGCGAGCTCTTCCACAACGGCATCATGGTGCTGCTCTACCTCGTCACCTTCGTTGTCCTGTTCATGCACCTGCGCCACGCCTTCCCCTCGGCCTTCCAGACCCTGGGACTGAACAACTACAAATACAACACCGCCATCGAGGTCTGCGGCCAGATCTACACTTGGATCATCACCCTCGGCTTCGCCGCCGTGCCGATACTCGTATTCCTCGGCCTCTAATCATCAATTTGTAACTTTCAATTATCCATTCGCAATGAATCTCGATTCCAAGATACCCGAAGGCCCGCTCAGTCAGAAGTGGACCAATTACAAAGCCGCGCAGAAGCTGGTGAACCCGGCCAACAAGCGCAAACTGGACATCATCGTCGTCGGTACCGGTCTGGCCGGTGCCTCGGCCGCAGCATCGCTCGGCGCGTTGGGCTTCCATGTGGACATCTTCTGCATCCAGGACTCGCCGCGCCGCGCCCACTCCATCGCCGCCCAGGGCGGCATCAACGCCGCCAAGAACTACCAGAACGACGGCGACAGCGTGGAGCGTCTGTTCAAGGACACCATCAAGGGCGGCGACTACCGCGCCCGCGAGGCCAACGTCTACCGCCTGGCCGAGGTCAGCGGCAACATCATAGACCAGTGCGTGGCGCAGGGTGTGCCCTTCGCCCGCGACTATAGCGGCCTGCTCGACAACCGCTCGTTCGGCGGCGCGCAGGTGAGCCGAACCTTCTACGCCCGCGGCCAGACCGGCCAGCAGCTTCTGCTGGGTGCCTACGGCGCCCTGAGCCGCGAGATTGCCCGTGGCACCGTGGTGCTGCACGAGCGCCACGAGATGATGGACCTCGTCGTTGTCCCCGACAAGGACGGCAAGCCCCGCGCCCGCGGCATCATTGCCCGCAACCTCGTCACCGGCGAACTGGAGCGCTATGCCGCCCATGCCGTCGTGGTGGCAAGCGGTGGTTACGGCAACGTCTACTACCTCTCGACCAACGCCATGAACAGCAACGGCAGCGCCGCCTGGGTGTGCCACCGCCGCGGTGCCGCCTTTGCCAACCCCTGCTACGTGCAGATCCACCCCACCTGCATCCCCGTACACGGCGACTACCAGTCGAAGCTTACGCTGATGAGCGAGAGCCTGCGTAACGACGGCCGCATCTGGGTGCCCAAGAAGAAAGAGGACGCCGAGGCCATCCGCCGCGGCGAGAAAGGCCCCCTCGACATTCCCGAGGAGGACCGCGACTACTACCTGGAGCGCCGCTATCCTGCCTTCGGCAACCTGGTGCCCCGCGACGTGGCCAGCCGCGCCGCCAAGGAGCGCTGCGATGCCGGCTACGGCGTAGGCCCCACGGGTCTGGCCGTCTACCTCGACTTCGCCGACGCCATCAAGCGCCTCGGCCGCGACGTGGTGGAGCAGAAATACGGCAACCTCTTCCAGATGTACTATAAGATTGTCGACGCCGACCCCTACAAGGTGCCGATGATGATCTACCCCGCCATCCACTACACCATGGGCGGCCTGTGGGTCGACTACGAGCTGCAGACCACCATCCCCGGCCTCTTCGCCGCCGGCGAAGCCAACTTCAGCGACCACGGTGCCAACCGCCTCGGTGCCTCGGCCCTCATGCAGGGTCTGGCCGACGGCTACTTCGTGCTGCCCTACACGCTGCAGAACTACCTGGCCGACCAGATCTACGTGGGCAAGATCAAAGCCGAAGGCCCCGAGTTCGACGAGGCCGAAGCCAATGTGCGCGCCCGCCTCGACAGCCTCCTCAACATCGCCCAATCAACCCAAGACATCCATTCAACCCATAGCGTGGACCACTACCACAAGGCCCTGGGCCGCGTGATGTGGGAGTACTGCGGCATGGCACGCAGCAAGGAGAGCCTGGCCACCGCCAAGGAGAAGATTGCCGAACTGGAAGCCGACTTCTACCAGCATGTCTTCATCCCCGGCAAGGCCGCCGAGATGAACCCCGAGCTGGAGAAGGCCTACCGTCTGTCCGACTACTTCGAGCTGGCACGCCTCATCGTCGACGACGCCACCCAGCGCGAAGAGAGCTGCGGCGGACACTTCCGCGTGGAGCACCAGACCGAGGACGGCGAAACCCTCCGCGACGACCAGAACTTCATGTTCGTCGCCGCCTGGGAGTACCAAGGCCACGACAAACCCGAGGTGATGTACAAAGAGCCCCTCAACTACGAGTACATACAGATCGTGAAACGAAACTATAAATAATGCGTGAACGCGCTAATGTGTAAATGCGTAAGTAGCTGACGCGACATACACTGACACAATAACGCAATAACACAATAACACATTAAAGAAAAGATGAAATTCACACTACATATCTGGCGCCAGGAGAACGCCCGCGCCAAAGGGCACTTCGAGACCTACGAGATCGACAACATCAGCGCCGACTGCTCGTTCCTCGAGATGCTCGACCAGCTCAACGAGAAGCTGGTCAACGACCATATCACCCACCCCGTCTGCTTCGACAACGACTGCCGCGAAGGCATCTGCGGCATGTGCGGCCTCTACATCAACGGCCGTCCCCACGGCAACGACGACGGTGTGACCACCTGCCAGCTCCATATGCGCCACTTCAACGACGGCGACGAGATCTGGGTGGAGCCCTGGCGTGCCAAGGCCTTCCCGGTGATCCGCGACCTCGTGGTGGACCGCACGGCCTTCGACAAGATTATCCAGGCCGGCGGATACATCAGCGCCACCACCGGCGGCGTGCCCGACGCCAACAATATCCTCGTGCCCAAGCACAAGGCCGACCAGGCCATGGATGCCGCCGCCTGCATCGGCTGCGGCGCCTGCGTGGCAGCCTGCAAGAACGCCAGCGCCATGCTCTTCGTGGGCGCCAAGGTGAGCCACCTCGCCCTCCTGCCTCAGGGCCAGCCCGAGGCCATGGACCGCGTCAAGAAGATGGTCTGCAAGATGGACGAGCTAGGCTTCGGCTCCTGCACCAACACCTACGCCTGCGAGGCCGAGTGCCCCAAGCAGATCAAGCGCCAGAACATCGCCCGACTCAATAGGCAGTGGATCGGCAGCCTCTTCGGCCGCGACCGCAACAACTAACCTGTCATATTGTGACAGACACCCCCATCCTTATACACAAGCCTCACACCAACCTGTGGGGCTTGTGTTTTTTTATATGCTCCATGCAGTCTTTATGCTGCCGGTGGCCTCATATATGGATATGAGCGACATGGAACAGCTGATAGACGATGCCCAGGGTGGGGACAAGATGGCGCAGACGCTACTATACAAGCGGTGTCGGTCGCGTGTTATCGCTACGTGTCGGCACATTGTGAAGGATCCTCTCTTGGCCGAGGAACTGGCCGATGATGCCTTTGTGATTGCTTTTGCCAAAATTGGCCAGCTTCAGGATGCAGCGCGCTACGAGTCATGGGTCTGTCAGATAGCCCGTCGGCTGGCCATACGGCACCTCCGACGTCAGCGTCAGCTGGTGTTGCTACCCTTGGAGGAGGTTGCGGAAATGCCGGCGGCAGAACAATCGGACATCAGCGAGGAGGAGATACTGCAGGCAGTGGCGACCCTGCCTGCTGGCTATCGGGAGGTGTTTCGTCTCTCGGTACTTGAGGGGAAAAGCCATCAGGAGATTGCCAATCAGCTCGGCATTGCCCCGCATTCTTCTTCGTCGCAGTTGACCCGAGCCAAGCGCATGCTTCGCACCATGTTGCGGTTTGTCTGGACACTCCTGGTTGTGCCTGTCGTCTGGTTGCTTCTGCATCAAAAGGACGAGAAGCCTCCTCTGGTGGCATCGGAGACGGTGGTGGATACCATATTGCCGATTTTGGAGAGGGAGCAAGGGATTCCTCAGCGTTTGTCAGGTTTCCCGACAGACAGTAGTGCCGTTGCGATAGTGTCGTCCACAGAGCAGATCCCCGTCGAGCTGTTGCGACAGGATACCGTTGTCGTCCGGCCGCAGGTGAGGGAAGATATGTGGGACAGTGTGAGCATCCTCGCAGAGCCACTGATGAAAGGTAGTGTTCCGGAGGATAGCCGATGGTCGTTCATGGTGGCGTATACCCAACCTGCAATTGGCGCCAACAATTTGACCCAACCCCATGCGCTGACGCTTTCGGATGGCGTTGCAATCAACAACTGGAGAGAATATGCCATGCCGTCACATACCGGATTGCCTTCACAGGAGGATATCTTGATGGGCAAGATTGCCATGTCGAACATCGACAACAACGGCGGTGTCATTTCTCGCAGCGAGAACCACCTGCCCCCTGTAGAGGTGAATGGCATGCTGTCCAAGAACATCGGCAACGGGTGGACGGTTGGTGCCGGTCTGGGACTGATGTCACTCAACTCGCACTTCCGCTTTGGCGAAGGCCTCAACCGCCTGGAGCAGGAGCAGACACTCTTCTACCTGGGTATCCATACGAGCGTCACGTGGCAGGTCTGGCGTTATGAATCAATCTCGGTCAGTGTCAGTGCTGGAGCAGCGCTTCATCTGCCACTCCATGCATCCATTGCAACCGATTATATTGTCAATCAGAATGTGGAGTTGCATAAGCGAGTGGCATTAAGAAACAGTGTAATGGGCTCTGTCGGGGCGGGAATCAGTCTGCAGTGGCACCTTTCGCCCGCTTTGAGCCTCTATGTGGAACCCTCGTTGCGCTACTACCTTTGCTCGGACTCGATGCCGACCACATATATTGACAGCCATCGGCTATTGCCCGCCATCCCTATGGGATTGCGTGTGCTTTTTTGACCTCCGGTGCAGTCTTCCTTCTGTTTATGGTCTCTACTAGAAGTAGAACACCCATAAACGACAAGGAAATGTATAACATGAATGATTATCTGTTCAATGGTGGCCTTTACCTGAACAACACTTTTCGTCCGCGGCACAAGAAGTTGGCACAGCTGATGATCTATGCCACAACGTCCTGCCAGTCGCGCTGCCGGCACTGTTCAATCTGGCGCAAACCCCATGAGCACCTTACGCTGGATGATATTCAACGGATGGTCCGGAGCCGTTGTGTGTCGCGCCAAACCACCATCGGACTTGAAGGGGGTGAGTTTATACTTCATCCTCAAGCCGAGGCGATTATGGCATGGCTCAGACAGTGTCACCCCAACTTCACACTTCTCAGTAATGGCCTTGCCCCCGAGCGTTTGGAGGAATTGGTGCTGCGTCATCCGCCACGGCATCTCTATCTCTCGCTTGACGGGCCGCGTGAGACGTACTTGCGTATGCGTGGTGTAGACGGCTTTGACCGTGTGATAAGGTCGGCCGAACGACTGAGACACCATGTGCCCATCTCGTTGATGTTCTGCCTGTCGCCTTGGAATAGCTTCGAGGATATGCAGTATGTATCGGAAGTGGCAAATCGCCTTGAGGTTGACCTTCGTGTGGGTATCTATGGAACCATGTCGTTTTTCGATACCACGCAGGGGTTGTTGCCCGCCGAGGACTTCGCGTCGCACATTCCGGACGACATCCGCCAAACGGATCAGAATTACGACTATCTGGCGCTGTATGAGTCATGGCGCACTGGCCATCTGTGCCTGCCGTGTTTGAGCATCCGCAGCCAGCTGGTGGTACACAGCAACGGCGACGTGCCTCTGTGCCAGAATCTTGACGTTACTATCGGCAATATCAAGGAGCAGTCTCTGGATGAGATATTCAACTCGCAGCAGACCTGTCGCACTCAGCGACACTATGGTGCCAATTGTAACGCCTGTTGGATAAACTTCCATAGGAAGTACGACATCATTTTACTCTCCAACCTCGAGCGCCTTTTCCCACGTGCGCTTTTGCGCAAGGTCTATGGGGACTACCATTGGACGGAAGATAAGGCGATTACGTACCGACAGTTTATCAAAAAGCTTAAGTTATGTACTCAGAATTAATTGCTACATTCAAACGCCGTCGGACGGCTGGAATGCTTGCTTGTCGCTATTCGCGTCCGGTGGCTTTTGTCGGCATAGGTCACCACAGCCTGACCAATCTTTACCCTGTAATTGAGCGCCTTCGTGTACCGTTGCGTTATATCTGTTTGCACTCAACCCGTTTGGCCCCTCTGGTAGAACAACGCTTCCCGGGTGTGCGGGTGGTTCTTAGTCTCGACCCCGTTCTGTCCGATCCGGAGGTGGAGGCGGTCTTTGTCGCCACGCCCCCTAAGGCACAGTATTCTTTGGCCTGCCAGGTGCTGCATAGCGGCAAGGCTCTCTTCATAGAAAAGCCCCCCTGCCGCACACTGGCCGAGCTGGACCATCTGGCTACTTTACCGAGCCAACGGGTGCAGGTCGGTTTGCAGAAACGATATGCTCCTGCCGTACAGACCCTGGTACGCCACTTACGGCACCGGAGTTTGGAACACTATACTTTGCGCTATTGCACTGGTGTTTATCCGGAAGGCAACGCGTTGGCCGATCTGTTTATCCACCCGCTCGACCTCGTGGTGCTTTTGTTCGGCCCCGCCCAGGTCGGCAGTGTCGTCCGGTCGGGGCATGGAACGCTGTTGGTGCACCTGCTCCATGAGTCGGTTGCCGGGGCACTGGAACTTTCGACCGACTATTCTTGGCAGCATCCGATGGAGGAGTTGACCGTCGTCGGTCGGCAAGGGGTATACCACCTGCAGGGCACGGAACGGCTTATATGCACTCCCATCCCGCCATCCTTGATGGGTGTTCCGACGGAAAAGGTATTCCGCCGTCATGCATCGGAGCGGACCCTCTATCGGCGTGAGACGTTCTCTCCGATTCCAGAGGCCAACACTTTGGTATCAGAAGGTTTCTATGGCGAGGTGAAAGCATTTATGGATACAGTAGAAGAGGGCAAGGAGTGGAACTGTCTCACGGGGTTGGCGTCGGTGCGGCCTGCGTATGAACTGATGCAGCAAATAGACTCCTGGTGATACAACGAATCCGCGCCGAGTGGATGAGGCGGCGCGGAAGTGTTACGGGTGACACCGATGCCAAAGGCATCTTTCTTTATGCAAAAAATAGTCTTTAGGTTTTACTCCCCTTTTACTCAAACTTTTCTCATCTTTTGCCTGACTATATTGTAACGTTATGTTTCCTAACTACCAACGGTATAGTTCGGAAACAAACGTGGTGTTTTGCGACAACCAACAATTATATTTTGCCGAATAGGAAAAAATGTGTATCTTTGCAGCGTGAAATAACAGAACCCGCGCTTGCCACAAGCTTGTGGCGGGGTGGGATGGACTTATGAACTCAAAATTTCAATCAATATGAAGAAACTATTTTTAGTCGGCACGATGCTGTGCGCCCTTGGGATGATGTCCGCCTGCAAGAGCGGGACGGCAAACAACAAGGAAAAGACTCTTGTCGGGCATTGGGAGACAGTGGCAGCGACAGAAGAATGGGATTGCAGCGAAAGCCCTGAAGAAATGGTTGCAGCGGGAAGCGCTGCCGATACCACGCAATACAGCCCCAAGTTGGATTCCGCCGAATACAGATATATCTCATTTGATATCGACGAGGATTCCATCACGATGGTAGAACACGACAAGGGCGGCTGCGACCCCGTGCCTCCGCTGGAAATATCAAAAAGGAAGGTCAGATACACATGCGGCAAGGACACCCTCACGTGGTACAACGCAGGGAATTATCCCACCGAATGGAAGATTGTGGAACTCACCCCGGACAAACTGGTATTCCAGGACGAGTACGACTTTGAGGACTGCACCGTCGTTGAAACATACACGATGAAACGGAAATAGAGCAATCGAACCGCTCTTGCGCCAGCCCAAACGCTTTCGAGAACGAGTGGCTAAGTAGCTAAGTCCACTCAGCCACCCAGCTACTCAGTCACTCCCCCTCCCCTTCAGCCTCACCTTGTGGTAGACCACGCGGTCGTGGTTGCCCGCACGGCCTTCGAGGTAGAGCCAGCCGTCGCTACCCCAGAAGCACCCATCGTAGGGAAACCATGCGGGGGTGGTTTGGTAGACCCACTTCTCCGCCACTTGCATTCCTCTCCCCTCTCCTTGGGAGAGGGGTTGGGGGTGAGGCCGTAGTGGGTAGAGATAGATGTACCCCGGACTTTCCACCTCCAGCGGTACCTGATAACCAGCAAAGACCCCCTCTTTCGACAGCGCCAGCCAACAGGCATTCATCTCGGCGGTGTCGCCGGTAATGAAGGTGCAGCAGTAGTCGCCAATGGCAACCTCGACGATGTCGATGTCCGTGCCCTCCAGGTGGGAGTATTCCACCTCCTGCGAGTCCGCGCCCATGGGGTCCCACCACGACATGTTGTACTTCTCCCGGTAGCGGAGCACCGCGGCGGTGTCGGCCGCCGTAGGGGTGTCATACTGCTTGCGGGCGTGGTTGTATTGGTCGAAAGAGGCTTTGGCGGCAAGGTATTCGGCCTCGCTGACCTCCACGTCCTCCATCCTGCAGTTGGTCTGCGGGTGCATGTCGACATGCAGCTTGTAGCATCCGCCACGATCGGTGCGGAAGTAGAGCCATCCGCCCTCGGCCCACCGCAGGCCTACAAGGAAGCCCTGTGTGCTGTCGAGGGCGAGGTCGTGGAATCCGGAGACCTCATTTCCGTCGATGAGCGAGATGTGCAGGTGGTCGCGCAAATCACCCGACGAGGGCGACTGCGAGGCGAAGACACCCTCAGGCGAGAGGGCGAAGAGGCGGTCGGCATAGAAGCTCGTGTAGAGCATGCCGTTGAAGTAGAAGCTCCGGCGGTCGTCGATGGGCCACAGCATGTGCACCCCCAGCGTGCCCGAAGGCTGGAAACGCCCTATGCGGCAGCGCAGTCCCTCGCTCTCCAGCCAGGCATACTCGTCGCACCCGGGACATGAATGGAACACCTCATAGAATTCCGTCATCAAGCGTATGTGTTCTTCGGTAGTGACGGCAGCGGTGTCGAAGCGCTGGCTGACGTCGCGTTGTGCCAGGTATTCGCGCTCGCTGACGGCAACGGTGTCCCAATGCTCCTCGAAAAGTTCCGGCCTGAAACCCGCACTGCAGAAGGCCAGCGTCCGGTGGCTCAGCGCCGGACGGCGGAAGGAGAAGAGGCCGAAGTTGTCGGTCACAGCCAACTCCTCCCAAGGCAAGAAACATTTACCGTGATATATTTCGTAAAGGCTGCTCACCGTCACGTAGGGCAAAGCCTCGCCGGTCTTGGCGGCGGTCACCATGCCGCTTACCACAATGCTGCCGTCCTGCTGCCGCTGGCAGGAGTAATTTATTTTCATCTCCTCCTCGCCGAAGGTGACACCCAGCAGCAGCGTATCGCCGTGCCGCGTGAAGGTGGTGGAGTAGCGGTGCCCGATGTTTTCCATGCATTGCGCCGCCGCACGGCCGCCACCGACAGCCCCCAACATCACAACCGCAACAATTATCTTATAGAACCCAGTGTGCATAACACTTAACACTAAACACCTAACACTTAAAACTTAAAACTTAAAACTTAAAACTTAAAACTCATCATTTACTTCTCCGCCTCCTCCAGCGTATCGCGCAGCCATTTCAGGAAATCCTTCGGGGCCTCGTCGCGCTCGAAACATTCGATAGCCTTGCGCAGGTGGGCGACAGCCTCGCCGCCCCTCTCCATTAGCTGGAAGAGGTAGAGGTGGCAGATGCCGAGCTCGAAGTCCTCCTTCGCCTCGTCGCAACGCGACTGCAGGAACGCGATGGCCATGCTCCCCTTCTCGTTCTTCACGCATCGGCCGATAATATAACCCGTTTCGTCAAACAGATCGTCGCTTTGCACAGCCGCATGCCAACCGGACCGCAACACGGGGAGTGCATCGTCCTGCGCCGCCGACTGACGCAGCAGGAAATCCAGCAGGAATCCCCAGCTGGTGACGTCGGTGCTGTCGTCGGCAACGGCCTGGCGGTAGTAGCGTTCGGCCTTGGCAGCGTTGTTCAACGCCTGGTCGTAGATGATGGCCATCACGCGGGCGGCGTCGCCTTTCAGCCGCGGCACCCGATAGCCCTTCCATGCGCGCTCCAGGTGGGCCAGGGCCTTGTCGTTGTTTCCCAGCTGGTACTCCATCACGCCCAGGTTGTAGTGCGCCTCCCAGAGGGTGTCCCGCAACGCGACGGCACGGCGGAAGTAGTAGGCCGCGCTGTCGGCCGTGGACTCGTCCGAAGTATAAAAATACCCCATCTGCGAACAGGCATCGGCGCTCTCCGTGGCCTGTTGCAACAGGGCCTTGCATTCAGGCGCAAGGTATGTCATCCACAAATCGTCGCCATAGTCGTCGAGCAGCGCCTTGTGGTAGGCGGCATGGGTGGCCAGCAACGACTGGTCGCCGGGATGGGTGGCCAGCAGACGGCGCGAGAGGCTGTCCACATCGAAGGCGAACGCATCCCCCATCTCGAAGTTGCGGCGCACCGAGTCGAGGCTCTCACCCTTCTTCAGGTCCACCAGCGAGAAAACCATGTGGTTCATGCTCTGCGCAAAGTAGTGCAGCACGATGTCGGCCTTCATGGCCAGCACCGCCGGACGGTCGTTCGTGGGGTCGAGTTCGTCCAGCATAGCGAAAGCCGACGCATACTGCCGCTGGGCCACCAGGCCCTCGGCCTTCTTGAGCGTCGCGCGCTCGTTCTGTGCCTGTGCGGCACCCATGGCCGACACCATCAACACCGCCACCACGCAGCAGCGGACTACAAAGGATGTGATCTTCATTTTCATAGTGTTTATTTTTTGCATTAACGTTATTTTGCCTTTTTTGTTGTTTTCTTGTTACGATTATAACCACATTTTCCCCAAAAGTCTACAAGGGGGTATCGTTTTTAACAATTTTTAACCACAGAAAACACCCCCTTAAAAGCCCCTCAAGCATCATTTTCGCCTCGCCCACCGGATGTGTGCATAGAGACTCAGCACTTAGTATTTATCACTAAACACCTAACAATCAAAACTTAACACTAAACGCTAAACACTTAACACTAAAAAATCCTCTCACCATCAATGGTGACACTCCCATGTCGGAAAAAGTTCGTACTTTTGCAAAAAATTAATGGAGCGCCGGCGTCCCGCCGGCATTGCAATAGAAATAAAAAAAACTAAAAATATGAAACACGAACACCATGATGCCGGCAAGATGCCGGCGGTCCATCACCACGACCACCACGACCACCACGGTCACCATCATCATCACCACGCGCACGCGATAGAAAAACTGTCTACCATCTATATTGTCGCCGTGGCGCTCAACCTGCTCTTCGTCATCGTCGAAGCCGTCGCGGGCTTCGTCGGCAACTCCCTCGGCCTGCTCTCCGACGCCGGCCACAACCTCAGCGACGTCTTCTCCCTCCTGCTGGCCATGATAGCCCTCAAGCTGGCCTCCAGCCACGCCACCAAGCGCTTCACCTACGGCCACCGCAAAGCCTCGGTGCTCATTTCGCTCCTCAACGCCATCATCCTCCTCGTCGCCGTCGGCGCCATCATCGTGGAGAGCATCCAGAAATTCTTCAACCCCGGCGAGGTCAGCGGCGACCTCATCATCTGGACCGCCGCCATCGGCATCGTCATCAACGGCCTCACCGCCTGGGCCCTCAGCCGCCAGCAGCAGCACGACATCAACACCCGCGGCGCCTTCCTCCACATGCTCGCCGACACGCTCGTCTCCGTCGGTGTCGTCGTCTCCGGCATTGTCATCAAGTACACCGGCTGGACCGTCGTCGACCCCATCATCGGCCTCGTCATCGCCGTCGTCATCCTCGTCTCCACCTGGGAACTCCTCTCCGAAAGCCTCCGCATGAGCACCGATGCCGTGCCCGAAGGCTACGACGTCGACGACATCCAGAACCGCATCCAGGCCCTCGACGGCGTCCTCAACGTCCACCACATCCACATCTGGGCCATCTCCACCACCGAGACCGCCCTCACCTGCCACATCGTCATCCCCGAAGCCGCCATGCTCGAGGAGGTCACCGACCGCGTCAAGGAACTCCTCGACACCCTCGGCATCCACCACAGCACCCTCGAACTCGAGACCCGCAGCTCCCACTGCCACGACCACGACTGCTGCTGAACCAAAACTTAACAATATCTTAACCATTTCGTAACCGTTTTGTAACATCATAGTAGTACTTTTGCAGCCGTAAACAGCAAAAAACATCTACTATGACAGCAACAGAAATTCTACTGATTATCATCAAGTTCGCCGGTGCACTGGCCGTGTTCCTTTTCTCGATGAAAATGATGAGCGAGGGCCTGCAGAAGGTCGCTGGCAGTCGCATGCGCACCATCCTCGGCCACTTCACCGGCAACCCCCTCAGCGGCATCCTCACCGGCACCGCCATCACCGCCATCATCCAAAGTTCGTCGGCCACCACCGTCATGGTCGTCAGCCTCGTCAACGCCGGCATGGTCTCGCTCTCCGGTGCCATAGCCGTCATCATGGGCGCCAACATCGGCACCACCGCCACGGCCTGGATCATCACCCTCCTCGGCCTCGGCGACGGCGGCAGCGGCCTGCCCCTCTCCATGCTCATCGCCGCAGTGAGTCTCTTCTTCATCTTCTCCAAGCGCGACCGCATGCAGTCCATCGGCCAGACCGTCATCGGACTGGCGCTCCTCCTCGTCGGCATGGACCTCCTGCAGGCCGCCATGCCCGACCTCAAGGAATACCCCGAGTTCCTCCAGACCCTCGCCTCCCTCGGCCACTACGGCTTCTGGTCCATACTCCTCTTCGTCGCCATCGGCGCCCTGCTCACCTGCATCGTCCAGTCCTCCTCGGCCATGATGGCCATCACCCTCGTCATGTGCTACAACAACTGGATCGACTTCAACGTCGCCATGGCCCTCGTCATGGGCCAGAACATCGGCACCACCATCACCGCCAACATCGCCGCCATCGTGGCCAACACCGCCGGCAAGAAGGCCGCACGTGCCCACCTGCTCTTCAACGTCGTCGGCGTCCTCGTCACCCTCATCCTCTTCCACCCCATCATGAACTTCATCCTCGGCATCTTCCCCCACGACATGCCCATGGCCATCACCCTCTTCCACACCGTCTTCAACGTCGGCAACACCATCCTCCTGGCCTTCTTCATCCCCCAGATCATCAAGATTGTCAACCACATGGTGAAGGAAAAGCCCGCCAGCGGCGACGACGAGCCCTTCCGCCTCAAATACATCGAGCCCACCCTCCTCAGCACCGCCGAGCTCAACCTGCAGAGCGCCAAACTCGAAATCGAGGAGTTCTCCAAGCGTGTGCTGCGCATGTACACCTTCCTCCCCGCCCTGCGCACCGCCAAAAGCCAGGACGACTTCGACCACACCCTCCAGCGCATAGCCCACTACGAGCAGATCACCGACAACATGGACATGGAAATCACCCGCTACCTCACCCGCCTCGGCACTGGCGGCGTCAGCCAGCACACCTCACAGCGCATCTCCTCCATGCTCCGCATCTCCGACAACCTCGAGAGCATCGGCGACGACATCTACCACATAGCCCTCGTCCGCCAGAGCAAGCGCGCCGACGCCGCCCACTTCAGCGACGCCCTCAACGACAACCTCTCCCAGATGAGCACCCTCGTCGGTCGCGCCCTCGACACCATGGACGCCAACCTCCACGACTACGACCATGCCGACTTCGCCACCGCCCACGCCCTCGAGCAGGACATCAACCACCTGCGCGACCGCCTGCGCAACGACCACCTCGAAGCCCTCAAGTCCAACCGCTACGACTACAACGTCGGCATCGCCTACAGCAACCTCTACGCGCTATACGAAAAGCTCGCCGACCACGTCATCAACGTCAGCGAAGCCCTCGAAGAAAAACCTGTCGACGATTGAACCGTCACAACGGCATCAGCGACAGTACAAACAAAAGACACCCACAGGCCAATCGCACCCTTGCGGTTGGCCTGTTTGTCTATGTTGTCTCTGTTGTCGTAAAAATCGTCCTCTGGAGCGCCGGCGTCCCGCCGGCATTACCCCGCAGCTACCCCACCCTATACTCGAACCGGTCTATCCGGGTGACGCCCATGGCCTCCAGACGCTTTGCCGTGGCGTCGCAGTCGGCCTCCGTGTTGAAGTCCGGAATCAGCGGCACGCGCACCGTCACATGCTCCGCCCCCATGCGTCCCAGCAGCCACTCCAGGTTGCCCCACGCGCGGGCCGCGTCGCCGCCCGTATAGGCCTTGTAGATTGCGGCGTTGCCCTCCTTGATGTCCACGATGAAATCGCCCACCACCTCGGCGGCACGCACCACACTCTCGCGCTCCACCTGCAGCGACGTCTCCGCCGTCAGGTTCCACCCCCGGCCGCAGATGGCCTTGAACTCCTCCAGGAAATCCACCCGCAGCAGCGGCTCGCCGCCGCCGAAGCAGACACCGCCGCCCGTGGCGATGAAGTAGAGGTTGTCCACCCCCACGCGGTCATAGAGCTCCTGCGGAGTGTAGCGCACCAGCCCCTCGGCAGGCCCCAGACAACGGCGGTTGAGGCAGTAGCGGCAACGCAGCGGACACCCGTGGAACGCCGCCAGCGTGGTCACCCCCACCCCGTCGACACCCAAGCGGTGTCGGTCGATGCCTATGAACGGTACTGCTTCCATCTTCAATTAGTTAGTACTGCGCCTTCACCCGCACCCCCTGAATCTCCATATTCTGCGTCGCACCCCCGGCATCGATCTCAAACAACGGATCAAGTATTCCCGCTTCAATCTTTATTTCTCCCATCGCACCGGGACTGCTCTTAAGCTCGATGGGCTTCAGCGGCAAATCCTGCGGCACAAGCACCCCGGGCAAAGCATACCTTTCATACCCGATAGCGCTGATTTCGAAATCATAACGCCCCTTCGGCAAATCGACACTGAAATTGCCGTCGAAATCCGTCGTTGCGCCGCCCACCGTCTTCCCGTCCTGCTTCACAACGACATTCTCAAACGGCAACGCCTCCTTCGACCGCTCGTCCAGCACCGTTCCCGTCACCCTCACCGAGTCCGCCACCACCCGCGGCGGATTCGCCGCCAGGCCGGCGCTCATCACGGCAGGCTTGCCCACAATAGGCTCCCGCAACGGAGCCACATTCTGGGGCGCCGGCGTCTCGCCGGCACAAACCGGCTCTGGCGTCTCGTTTCCTTTCACCGGTGCCACCCCCGTGCTCTGCGCCCCGGCGGCAGCCGTCGACGCCAGCGCCAGCGCAATGCCCGCCACCTTGGCCGTCCGGCCCATGCGCAGCCTCTCGGCCAAAGCATTCTCCAGGTAGCGCAACTCGCTCTCGCAGCGCGGACAGGTGCCCCGGCAGGGCCCCTGATAGGTGCACTCCGGAATATCGAGTGCAATGCCGTTCTCCTCGGCAATGCTTCGCCGCACCGCCTTCAGCTCCTTGCAAATGTCTTTACCGTGACTCATAAGTCTAAAAATTTAACACCAACATAACGACGGACAAGAAAAAATATTGTGTCAAACCACCACCAAACAGGCACATAACAGGTATCCAATTCGGCATATCACATATTGTTCTTATATTGTTTACATATTGTTCGCATATTGTTCTTATATCCCCAATATAGGAACAATATAAGAACAATATGTAAACAATATAAGAACAATATAAGAACGGCCGAATCGGGCACGTCTCGGGTAGGTATCGGGTTGGTGTCAGTGATGAGTGATGAGTGATGAGTGATGAGTTGGGCGGGAGCAAAAAGTTTTTGCCGAATCGGAAAAAAGGTGTATATTTGCATTTTTGAATATATATAAAAACTCACTGTCTGAAATGAAGAAACTATTTGTTTTTATGGCATTTGCACTAATGGCAGGCGCTGGCGTGGCCGGTGCCCAAACGAAGAATATCACCCTTGAGGACATCTGGACCAAGCGCACCTTCAGCGCGAGGGGCGTCTACGGCATCCGCTCGATGGCCGACGGCGAGCACTACTGCACGATGAGCCGCACGGGCATCGCCAAGTACAGCTACGCCACGGGCGAGAAGGTTGCCGACGTGTGCCTCTTCAACGCCCCCGACCTGAAGAAGAAAGCCAAGCCCCTACCCCCGATGGAAGGCTACGAGTTCAGCAAGGACGAGCAGAAGATACTGCTCAGCAGCGGTTTCGAACCCATCTACCGCCACAGCGGCGTGAGCGACTACTACCTCTACGATGTTCAGAGCAAAACCTTTACGAAGATCAGCAACAACGGCAAGCAGCGCCTGACGACGCTGAGCCCCGACGGCACGAAGGTGGCCTTCGTGCGCGACAACAACCTCTACTGGATGGACCTCAGCACCCTGGAGGAGCACGCCATCACGACGGACGGCAAGGTGAACGAGGTGATCAACGGCACCACAGACTGGGTGTACGAGGAGGAGTTCGCCATCACGCAGGGCTTCCAGTGGAGCCCCGACTCGAAGAAGATAGCCTACATGCGCTTCGACGAGAGCAAGGTGAAGGAATACAATATGCAGATGTGGGGGGCCCTCTATCCCGAGGACTACAAGTACAAGTATCCCAAGGCCGGCGAGGACAACAGCAAGGTCTCTCTGCGCATATACAAGCTTGAAAGCGGCAAGACACAGTACCCCCAATTGGGCGGGAAAGAAAATGCTGTCGGGACACCTTATAGCGAGGGCTGGGAATACCTTCCCCGCTTCCAGTGGGCCAATGACAACACGCTGGCCATGATGCGCATGAACCGCTTGCAGAACCACATGCAGATACTGACCATCAACACAGACAAGGACGGCTGCGAGCCCGACGCCACCCTCTACGAAGAGCAGTGCGACACCTATGTCGAGGTGCCTGACACGTGGCAGTTCATCACCGTGGGCAAAGGCAAGAAAGCACAACAGCAGATGCTCATCACCAGCGAGCGCGACGGCTACCGCCACATCTACCTCTACGGCATGGACGGCAAGCTCATCAAGCAGGTGACCAGCGGCGAGTGGGAAGTGTGCGAGGTGGCAGGCGTGGATGTCAAAAACCAGCGCCTCTACTACACCAGCCGCGAGCACCATCCCACCCAGAAGAGCCTCTTCGTCATCGGCTTCGACGGCAAGAAGAAGCAGTGCCTCAACGACGTGACCCGCAATGCCAAGAACACCGGAGACCTTTACGTGCTGGGCACCTACAGCGCCACCTTCAGCAACGGTTGCAAATACTACATCCGCACCTATAGCACCGCCAACGATGCCCCACTTTACACCCTGCACGATGCCAATGGCAAACTCATCAAAGTACTAGAATACAACCAGGAACTGAACAGGAAGATGAAGGCTGAATATGAGACCTACCGCAAAACGTTTGGTTCTTTCACCACCTCCATCGGCACAAAACTCAACTATTACACCATCAAACCCAAGGATTTCGACAAGAACAAGCGCTACCCCGTACTTATCTACGTATACGGCGGTCCAGGCAATCAGCAGGTGACGGACAGCTACGGCTACAGCGACTACTACTGGTACCACATGCTGGCCCAGAAGGGCTACATCGTCTTCTGCTTCGACGGACGCGGCACCGGTGGACGTGGCGCCGCCTTCAAGAAACAGACCTACGGCGACCTGGGCCGTATGGAGTGCGAGGATGCGATAGAGGCAGCCCGCTGGCTGGGCAAGCAGAGCTGGGTGGACAAAGAGCGCATCGGCATCTGGGGCTGGAGCTTCGGCGGATACCTGTCGACGCTCAGCCTGCTGAAGGGCAACGACGTCTTCAAGATGGCCATCGCCGTGGCCCCCGTGATGAACTGGCGCTACTACGACAACATCTACACCGAGCGCTTCCTCGGCCTGCCGCAGGACAACGCCAAGGGCTACGACGAGAACTCGCCGCTCAACTTCGCCAACCAGCTCAAGGGCAACTACCTGCTCATCCACGGCACCGGCGACGACAACGTGCATTTCCAGAACTCGGCCGAGATGGTGGAGAAGCTGGAGGAGGCCGGCAAGCAGTTCGAGTTCCGCATCTACCCCAACAAGAACCACAGCATCTACGACGCCACGGGCAAGACGAGGCTGAACCTCTACGAGCTGATGACGGACTTTATTGAGAGAAAATTATAATCGATTATGAAGAAGATATTTTTATTGGGATTAACAGTTATGATGGGCGCCATGGGAGCCCAGGCCCAGTTTGGCGACTATGGAGTGAAGCTCGGAGTGGGGGTGGCGACAATGGACGACGACCTATCGACGTCGTCGCCGGTGTTTGGAGCCTCGATAGGCGGCTACATCAACTACACCTTCGCCCAAAGCGAGAGTGTGCTGGAAGAGACCTTCTTCCTGCAGACAGGACTGAACCTTGTGCGACGAGGCAGCAACTTCCAAGAGGTGCTGGAGAACGGTGCGAGCATGATGTTCCGCGAGGGTTACTACCACGCCTACTACATCCAGCTGCCCATCCTGGCCTGCGTGCACTACGAACTGCCCATCCGAGCCTCGGGGCATGTGGTGGGAGTTTTCCTGGGACCGACGGTGAGCTATGGTCTCTTCGGCACATACGGAGACCGTCGCATCACACCGGGCATTACGTCGCCATCCGCGAACTATGACGTGAACTTCAATGGTTCGCCGGAGGACCGCAAGGTGTTCAACCACCTGAACCGCCTCGACGTCGGCGCCATCTTCGGTTTCAGCTACGAGTACAAGAAGCTGCGCGCCTCCGTCTATATCGACCATGGTTTCCTGGCCACCTCGGAAGGCGACGACATACTGCGCATCATCGAGAATGCCGCCAGCGGAAGCAGCGATATCAGCGTGAAGATACCGAACGGACACAACGTGTCGTACATGCTCTCCGTCAGCTACAGCCTCGGAAGCTTTATGAAAGAATAAAAACAAAAACAGAATAAATGGTAAGAGTAAGATTCGCCCCCTCGCCCACGGGGCCACTGCACATCGGCGGGGTACGCACCGCCCTCTACAACTACCTCTTTGCCCGCCAGAACGGCGGCAAGATGATTCTCCGCATTGAGGACACCGACCAGACGCGCTTTGTACCGGGAGCCGAACAATACATCATCGAGGCCCTCGACTGGCTGGGAATCCAGTTTGACGAAGGAGTCCATATCGGAGGCCCTTACGGCCCCTACCGCCAGAGCGACCGCAAGCCCATGTACCGCCAATATGCCGACCAGCTCATCCGCGACGGCTGGGCCTATTACGCCTTCGACAAGCCCGAAGCCCTCGAGGCCAAGCGCAAAGAATACGAGGCGGAGAAAAAGACCTTCCAGTACGACTGCAACACCCGCAGTGGAATGGAAAACAGCCTGAGCCTCGGCATGGAGGAAGCCCAGCGCCGCATCGACGCCGGCGAGCCCTACGTGGTGCGCTTCAAATTCCCCGACAACATCGACATCACGGTGCACGACCTTATCCGCGGCGACGTGACGATGAACAGCCGCCTGCTTGACGACAAGGTGCTCTTCAAGAGCGACGGCATGCCCACCTACCACCTGGCCAACATTGTGGACGACCACACGATGGAGATCACCCACGTGATCCGAGGCGAAGAGTGGCTGCCGAGCGCGCCGCTGCACGTGATGCTGTACAAAGCCTTCGGCTGGGAGGCGCCGCAGTTCGCCCACCTGCCCCTGCTGCTCAAACCCGAGGGCAACGGCAAGCTGAGCAAGCGCGACGGCGACCGCCTGGGATTCCCCGTCTTCCCCCTGGAATGGCACGACCCCAAGAGCGGCGAGATTTCCAGCGGCTACCGCGAGAAGGGCTACCTGCCCCAGGCGGTGGTGAACATGCTGGCCCTCCTCGGCTGGAACCCTGGAACCGAGCAGGAAATCATGTCGATGGACGAGCTCATCAAACTCTTCAACATCGAACACATCAGCAAGAACGGCGCCAAGTTCAACCTTGACAAGGCCAAATGGTTCAACCACGAATATTTCCAGAAGCTCAGCGATGAGGAGGTGGCTTCCTACCTCGAGGCACAGCTCAAGGAACACGGCATCAGCGCCGAGCATGGCTATGTGGTGAAGGTGGCAGGCATGATGAAGGAGCGCATCACCTTCCCCAGCGAGTTGTGGGAGACCTGCTGCTACTTCTTCCAGGCGCCGACAGAATACAACGAGAAAGACGTTGCCAAACGCTGGACCCCCGACATGCACATCCACATGCAGAAGGTCATCGACATCCTGAACACCGTACCCTTCGAGCACGACGCCATCCACAAGGCCCTGCTGGACGACTACATTGCCGCCAACGGCCTGAACACCGGCAAGGTGATGAACTCGCTGCGCATCGCCGTGGTGGGCCGCACCGTGGGTCCGGACATGATCACCCTCATCCTCACCATCGGCAAGGAGGAGACCATACAACGTATCAAACACGCAATCGAAACAATCAAAGTTAATTAACAAATGGAAAACAAGACAACCAAAATCCTCATGGCCTGCAACGTTGTGTTGCTGCTGGGCCTTATCGGCATCTACATTCTCCACTTTACCTCCGCTCCCAAGAGCAAAGTGAATCCGGAAGCCGCCGCTCCACTACAGAAAGAGGGCGGACTGACCATCGCTTACGTCGACACCGACACCCTTCTGGCCAAATACGAGTACGCCAAAGAGCTTGAGGAAGAAATCCTCGCCTACAAGAACCAGCAGGAGCAGTACGGACGTCAGCAGATTGAGAAATTCCAGAAAGACTATCAGGACTACCTGAAGAACGGTGCCAACATGACCCGCACCCAGCAGGAAGCCAAGGAGGCAGAACTGAAACAACGCTCCGAGAAGATGGCCACCCTGGAGCAGGAGCTCACCGCCAAAATCATGGAACGCCAGATGGAGGAAAACACCAAGCTGCTCAACGCCATCTTTGCTTTTGTGCGCGAGTACAACGCCCAGAACCAGAAGTTCGACATCATCCTTCGCAAAACCTTCGAGAACTCCCCCAGCCTCTACCTCAATCCCGGTATGGACATCACCCAGGAGATTCTCGACGGCCTCAACGAGGAGCACAGAAACCTGAAAAAGAACAAAGCGGAATAACCATTCCCCTCTTATTCCCTGATACAGCCGCAGCGCAATGCTGCGGTTTTTTTTTACTTAGTCGCGACGGCTCTTGACAAAATGATACCTGAGGGCGGAGAAGATGGTACGGCGAAGAAGATAATAGTCGATGAGGATAAGCCGGCGATAGACGCAGGATACTGTGTGGTGGGGCAAAGCAGCACGCTTGACGACCAGCTGAGACCTTTGCGACTTGAACTCCCGGTGAGCCTGCCCCACGGCCTTGAATTCGCCAAAGTTGCCCTGCAGGAGGAACTTCATGGCCGCCACACCGTCGAGCACCAGGCGCCTCCTCACAACACGGCGCATGCGCGACGAGGGGAGGTTCTTGTAGAGCATGGCGAGATTGTTGCGGAAATTGAGGCGCGTCTTGAATGGCGAGCTCTTGGGCAGGGTGCCTCCCCCGACATGATAGACTACCGAGCGCGGGCAGTAACGCACATGGTAGCCATGGTTCTTGGCACGCCAGCAAAAGTCTATCTCCTCCATGTGGGCAAAGAAGTCGCCATCAAGACCACCGAGTTTATGGAAAACACTGGCACGCACAAACATGGCGGCGCCGGATGCCCAGAAGATGTCACACTCGTCGTCATACTGGCCATGGTCGCGCTCGAGAGTGGAAAAGATACGTCCACGACAGAATGGGTAGCCATAGTGGTCGATAAATCCACCTGCTCCGCCGGCATACTCGAAGGTATCCTTGCGGTCGTACATCAGCATCTTGGGCTGTGCAATGGCCACACGCGGGTCGCGTTCCATCATGCTCACCACAGGCTGCAACCAGTGGGGCGTACACTCCACGTCACTGTTCAACAACACATAGTAGTCGGCTTCCACCTGAGCCAGCGCACGGTTATAGCCCTCGGCAAAACCATAGTTCTTGTCCAACAAGACAAGGCGGACATCGGGATAGTTGGCTTGAAGGAAGGCGACAGAATCATCGGAAGAGCCGTTGTCGGCGACAATAACTTCCGACGTAAGGTCGAGCCGCGGGCTGTTGGGAGTCTGCCATCCAGCCTCCGACTCGCTGCTCATCAGCGAATACTTGACTACCGACGGCATAAAACGGCTCAGCATCGAGCGTCCATTCCAGTTGAGTATAACGATGGCTACATGTTTCATGATTGGGCATTTTGATGGCTTATAGTTTCCTGGGGGCCGTCGGGCATAGCTGCTGGATGAAGGACGGCCGTTTCGGGGCGCGTCAGCTTCCATCGGCGATGGCTCCAAAGCCAGAATTCGGGGCGTGCGGCAATGTCGGACTCGAGGGTACGGATATAACGCTCCTCTACAGTGTACTGAGGAACCGCCTGAGGATTGTCGCAAAGAAGGCTAAAAGTGACAGTATAGCGACCGCGACGGGGTTTGTCAACGCGGTAGTAAAGCACCGGATAGTTATAGCGACGGGCAAAATTCTCGGCACCATATAGAAAGGCTGTCTCCTGATGGAGAAAAGTGGTCCAATAGCTCTTGTCGGGATGCGCCGGCGACTGGTCGCTGAGCATCATCAATGCGCAGGGAACATGATGTTTGTCATAGAAATCCACCACCTGGCGCACAGTGTCGGGATAAACCACCTCTGTGCCAAAACGAGTGCGGCGGCGGAAGACCCACGGCTCAAGGCGCTTGTTGCTCAACGGTTTCCCGACACCAATGCCATGATGAAAAAGCTGCATATTGAGCGAGGTGACCATATACTCCCAGTTGTTATAGTGGGCCGACATAAGGACAACCGTGCGCCCCTGCTCGTAGTATTGGTTGACGAGGTCGCGGTTCACCACATGATAACGTTTCATTATGCTGCGCGGCGAGGCAAATAGGTTGTAGAGGCCCTCAATGAGAAGGTCACAAAGATGGCGGTAATAGCGACGCTCTATCTTCAGGCGTTCTTTCTCGTCTCTTTCGGGGAAAGCGGCTGCCAGATTACGACGCACCACCTTGCGGCGATAGCCCACAAGGTGATACGCTATTAGATACAATATATCCGACAGGAGGAACATCAATAACCACGTTGGAATTGTTCTCCCACTTCACCAACCACATTGTCACCAAGCTGGTTGCGGCAGAGACGGCGTTCCCAGCCGGGATCCTGCACCTCGCCACGGGCGTTGCTGTTGAGGAGGGTGTAGAGGCCACTGCGATGCTCATCCCAGAAGAGGAACACACGGGTATTGTCGTCCATGGGAAGCTTGTTGTATCTCCATATCTGATAGGGCAGATAGTATACATGGCCCTGCGACTCGGAGACAAACTGCGTCGTGGACACATCCTCACCCGACTGGCGCATCTGCTCCGGGGTGCCGGAATGAGCGGCATTGAGGTAGCGCACGGAAACGAAGTTCTTCTCGTCTCGTACAAAATCGGGCGGGCCATACTGCAGGTAGACGCGTCCACGGTCCGTATGGATACCGGGAGTGCGCGGATAGCTGAAGGCAGCCTGCACATAGTCGATACGCTCCTTGTATTTGAGCCATTCCACCTCAGGATTCAACGGATAACGTTCCTGCCAGAAACGATAGAGAAATGCCTGCTTCTCCTCAAGTCCGGGACGCTTGATAAGGTCGCGCGAAACGGTTTTCTCTCGCTCGGAAGCAATGGGATAGAGAGCGTCCAGATAGATATTGAGCTGTGCTTCGTCGGTGTAGGCTCCGGCAAAAGTACCGGTGAAGTCGCTGATGTGCTCTCCCTTCACTCCGGGATTGGAACGGAAGAATGGCAGCTTCTTGTAGAGCATAAGCTGGTTTTCGTTGTTGCGAAGCTCAACGACAAGATTGTAATTGCCCGACGGCAGGTCGGAAATGTCGAGGCTGCCATAGACCGGCACCACGGCAGCGCTGTATTTACGCGCCATACTGCGTTGCGACTCAAAACGGTTGCCCGTCTCCTGCTGTTCGACATAGGCCACGGCCAGGAAAGGCTTCTTGCCAAGCTCCTGGTTGATGTTGTAAATCTCATAGTAGAAGTTCAGCTGCGACACCTGCTCCGGCAGGAAATCGCTGACGTAGGGCTCCATGTCATAACCGCCGCGGGAAAAAACATTCTCGGTGGTAGTGGGTGTGGCCGATGCCATGAGTTGTACCGAGGAGAGGGTCGGATGGAGATTGTCATAGTTGATCACCAGCTTCTCGCTGACAGTGGCCGCCGGGTCATCGGCATTCTTGTCGCGAAGGGTAAGTTCAAGATTGTAGATGCCATTGCGGAGCGAAAAACGCTGCATGTCGATGAAACTGAAGTCAAGCTCTTCAAGGGTACCCACGGTAGGACTGTTCAGGTCATACTTCTTCACGTAGCACACCGAATCGTCCTGACGGGCAACGATAACCACCTCGGCAGTGGCCCTGTAGGTACCGTTGGCCTGCTCGACAAAATTCATCGTCCATGCGTCGAAAGAGAGGTAGGTCTCCACATAGGGCTGTCCTGTCGATGCAGCGTAGAAAGTGCTGTAACTGAAGACCGCGCGCATCGACCCCTGGCCCTGAACGCCCACTATCGACGCCGCCAAAACCAACATTATTGTTACAATTCTCTTCATAATTTTTATTTTTAGTATATATACAACGCAACACGGACAATATTATTGTCCCCACACAAAAAAGTTTTTCTCTGAACTATTTCAAGCCGTTGTACTCGCGGTAATTCGCCACAATATCGAGAATCTCCTTGCCATACTGCTCCGCTTTGACCTTGCCGATGCCGGGCACCGCGAGAAGCTCCTTTTCATCACGTGGCATTATGGAGGCAAGTCCCATCAACGCCTTCTGCGAGAATACCACAAAGGCCGGCTTTCCAATCTCTGCCGCCTTCTCCCTGCGCCAGCGGCTGAGGAGTCCTACAAGCCCCTCCTGCACCGGGCCTGCCGGCTCGGTGTCCACCGTGGCCGACTTCCTCGACCGCTCCCTGCCGCGACCATTCCCCTCCCCTTCTTTCTCCAGCAGCACCTCGGTGCGCGCCCTCTGCACAGCCACCACGTTGTACCCCTCCTTGCAGACAGCTTCCATACAGGCAAGCTTTATCTTCAATCGCTCCAGCAATTGTCCTGCTGCCTCCTTCACCGACCTGGCAGTCTCCTTGTTGTCTATCTCCACCGATGTCAACACCGCCACAACGCTACGGGCCGCCGCCAGCTGCGTGCGGTAGTATTCCGCCCCCTGGCGGGCACGCTGGTCCTGCCCCTGCTCATCGAGACGCATCAGCTGCACGCGGAACCGTTCGCTGACCCCCTGCAGCTGCACCATCGATGCCTCCACCTGCTGCATCGCCCCCACCTTGTCGGGGAAGATGTTGCGCAACTTGGCGTAACGCTCCGAGAGGTGCTCCATATCGTGAAGTATGTCGTCCATGCCGAAAAGCTCCATCAGTTTCTCCAGGCGGTATTCCTTCTCCCGCTGGTCGATGCCCGAAGCCACAGCCTCGCGCTGCTGCTCCACCCCGGTGGCAAACTGCGACACCGAGGCGTCGGCAAAGGTCACTCCCGCCGACAAGGGCGTCGTCAGCGTCAACCCCTCCAGCGTGCGGCAACGGCTCAATGCCACATACACCTGCCCGAAAGCAAATGCGTCGGCGGCATCGATGGCCACCCGGTCGAACGTCAACCCCTGGGCCTTGTGGATTGTCACAGCCCATGCCGGCCGCAACGGATACTGACTGAACGTCCCCTCCACCTCCTGCGTAATCTGCCCGCTCTTGCCGTCGAGCGAATATTTCAGGTTCTCCCATGTCTCGCGGCCCACCTGCAGCGTGTCGCCGTCGTCGTCCACCACCTCCACCAGCTCGCGGCCCTCGTCGTCGACAACAAAGTCCACCACAGTGGCCAGCTTGCCGTTATAGTAGCGCCGCTGACCCGAACCATCGTTTTTTACAAACATCACCCGCTCCCCTTCGCGCACCTCAAGCTCGGCGTCTATAGGCACTGACGTCTCGGGGAAATTGCCTCGTATCAGCGCCTTGTACACTCGCCGCTCTCCGTTCAGCGCCTCCATGTGACGGCGGTTGATGGCATCGGCCTGCCGATTGTGCGTCGTCAGGGTTATCGGTTCTCCACCCTCCGCTCGCCGCTCGCCGCAACCATCCCCTTTCTCCCCGGAAGCCGAGGGGGCTTTCCACACCACCCTCGAGTTCAACGCAGCCAACGTTCCTGCATCAAGGTTGTTGTCGCGCACATGGTTGAGCAGCTCCACGAAAGAGGCATCCTGCTGCCGGTAGACATGCGTAAGCTCGATGGTCACATACTGCATCTGCTGCAACGCCTTGCTGTGGAAAAAGAAAGGCGACGGATAGACACGCTCCATGTAGGGGCGTTCGCGCTCCGTCACCACCGGAGGCAACTGGTGCACATCGCCGATCATCAGCAGCTGCACTCCCCCGAAAGGCCTTGAATTGCGCCGATAGCGGCGCAGCGACATATCCACCGCGTCCAGCAGGTCCGCCCGCACCATCGATATCTCGTCGATAATCAGCAACTCCAGGGTGCGGATAATATTCAGCTTCGTCTTGCTCAGTCCCTTGTGGGCATTGGGCATCTGGTACTCCGTCACCAGCTCCTTCACCTCCGGCAGGTAGGGCTCGAACGGCAGCTGGAAGAACGAGTGTATCGTCACTCCCCCCGCGTTCACCGCCGCCACACCCGTCGGCGCCAGCACCACATGCCGCTTCGGGCAGTGCGCCACCAGCTCGCGCAGGAATGTCGTCTTGCCCGTACCGGCCTTGCCCGTCAGGAAAACGCTCACCCCCGTCAGCTCGACGTAGCGCTTCGCCAAATCTATCTGCGGATTGTCCAAAACTCCTAACCCTTAACTCCTAACTCTTAACTGATCGGCCACCTCCGGTCCAGCCCAAAACTCAGCGGGCTCACCTTCAGCTGCGGCGCAAACTGCAGCCGCTTCCACTCGTTCTGGCCCACCTTGCGTATCACATTGTGCACCAGCTCGCGGTCGTAGCCCTCGCCGACAATCTCGTCCTCGCACATCGACTCGTCCAGATACAGGTTCAGCACCGCATCCAGCGTGTCGTAGTCAGGCAGCGAATCGCTGTCCTTCTGCCCCGGGCGCAACTCCGCGCTCGGCGCCTTCGTAATCGTGTTCACCGGGATGCGTATTCCGTCGCGGTTGATATACTCGCACAGCTGGTAAACCTCTGTCTTGTACAGGTCGCCGATCACCGCCAGGCCTCCGCAGGAGTCGCCGTAGATCGTGCCGTAGCCCATCGCGGCCTCCGAACGGTTCGTCGTGTTCAGCGCCAGTGCACCGAACTTGTTCGCGTAGGCCATCACCAGCGTGCCGCGCACTCGCGCCTGCAGGTTCTCCTCGGTCACATCCTCCGCGCGGTCGCCGAACACGGGCTTCAGCGCCCCGCGGAACGAGTCGAACATATCGCGTATCGGCACAATATGGTAACTCATGCCCAGATTGTGCGCCAGGTCCTCGGCGTCCTTCACCGAGTGGTCCGTGCTGTACTGGCTCGGCATCAGCAGCCCGTGCACATTCTCCGCACCGATGGCGTCCGCCGCCAGCGTCGCCACCAGCGCCGAATCCACTCCGCCGCTCAGTCCCAGCACTGCGCGCTGGATGCCGTTCTTGCGGAAATAATCCCTCAACCCGCACACCAGCGCCTTGTACACCAGCTCCACGGCCTCCGGCTTCTCGTCCTCCACCTCCTCTATCTGCTGCATGTCCACAGTCACACACGCATCCTCAAAGTAGGGCAGCTGGCACAGCACTCCCCCCGCCGCGTTCATCGCCAGGCTCCCGCCCGCGTACAGGTACGGACCCTCGCCGCCCGTGCGGTTCACATACACCAGCCCCGCATTCAGCGTCTCCACAATCTTGCTCATACGGTAGCGCGTGCGGTAAGGCTTCTGGTAGTCAAACACATTGCATCCGCAGCACACCACCAGGTCCGGCTGCTCCACGTGGCCGCGCGTCAGCTCCTTCAGGTCCTCGTAGAACCCTATCGCTATCCGCTGGTCGTGAAACTGCACCACCTGCACACCCTCGCCACGCACAAAACAACGCTGTTCGTCCGGCGCCAGGTACTTCTTCGTCACAATAGCCCGTATCGCGCAATTCTGCACAAACACAATCGCATTGCACAAACCCTTGTCCTGAATCTGCAGCGGCAGCCCCACCAGGAACGCCCGGTGCTCGCTCCGCGCCACCAGCTCCTGCAGCGCCGCCTGCGCCCGCTTCTGCAAGTCCGTGTAGCCCGCCGACGCAAAAAGCGGCGCCCCGCACAACGTGCAGGCAGGAAAAACTGTAAGCAAAGCCTCCCGGCTCTCCGCCGACTCCAGCTCGCCCATTATCCACTCGAGATTCTCCTCGGGTCGGTTCGTACGCACATCGTGCTGAACAACATGTATATTCATCGCTGTCTCTATTATATGAATTTTAAAGGAAAACGCGACGAAACCGTTTTTATTATACCCCCCGACAAAAAAATATCAACACCCCACCCTCCCCCTACCCAATACGGCCCCAATACGGCCGTTCTTATATTGTTCTTATATTGTTTACATATTGTTCTTATATTGTTCCTATATTGTGGATATAAGAACAATATGCGAACAATATGTAAACAATATAAAAACAATATAAGATATGCCGT
>Ga0256405_10001653_pt1 | contig 58725 bp, 80 predicted proteins | sample RumenRJG_02DNA_FD_189096 | JGI IMG/M metagenome (GOLD analysis project Ga0256405, IMG submission 189096) | Bovine rumen microbial communities from Lethbridge, Alberta, Canada - RJG_02 | ecosystem: Host-associated > Mammals > Digestive system > Stomach > Rumen | place: Canada: Alberta... | reverse complement strand
AAAGTATACCTTAGTCCTTTTATGACAACGTTTTAGCAGCAACATGCCCGTGGACACCGCGCCACTTGGACATTGTGCTGTCAATTTCTGCAAGACATCAGAACGGCGCCGGTGCGGTTCAGGCACGCTGAGGCCGTGCCTGTTACACAAACCTGTAGATAGTCCCAACGGGCCCGCGCCGAAGCTATGCTACCTGACCGGACCACGACACGGTTCCTCGCGGGCACGCTGAGGCCAAGAATGTTATGCAAGCCTGTAGATAGCCTCGGCGGGCCCGCGTTGATGCAAAGCCACTTGGCAAATAAAAGACGCCGAGCGATCGCTCGGCGCCAAAATGAAAGATGAGGTATATCAGTCAAGAACAGTTGTTTACTGCTCTTCTGCACTATTTTGTTGTCCATCGTCGGCTAATTCAAGGATGCTACCAACTAGTGCCTTGTAATCAGCAGCTTTCATCTCATTGAGGTCGACGTCACCAAGTAGTGACTTAAGTGCTTGTTTGGTTGCATCCACATGTCCTTCACCAATACGGACTGCTTTCAACTTCTGTTCATCCTCAAGCAACGCTTGGTACTCTTCTGACGTTTCGTCGAAACCAGCTTTAGACTTCATGATTGACTTCTTCGACTGGATATTGCGGATAGCCTTTCTCAAAGCTTCTTGGTCGTTAGCGAGCATCTGGACATCTTCGTCTGTGTAGCGCTTTCCACGTCTCTGTGCTGAAGTAGCGCCCTTTGGCTTACCCATCGCAATTCGGATACCACGTTCTGCAATTGCTGCACTCAACATTGATGTGAAGTTGTCTTGCGTCATTTCCTTTGACTTGCAACGGCTTCTCTTTGACTGCTGTGACTTGAGCATCTTGTCAAGCTGCTCACTGTCAAGTTCCTTAAGCCAAGCGGTGTCTTCTGTCACTACCTCGTCGATTGTGTCAACAAGTGCTTCAAGTGCATTGGTGTCAGTCATTGCTGATACAAGACTCTCTGCAAGTGTCTCGTCGTTTGCATACTCACGGATGATTGTCGCTGCTTGATTGTTAGCGAAGTTTGTGAGCTTAGCAGTGCCATCAAGCTGTCTGCTAGTTGTTGTTGCTGCGTTGTTGTTTGTTACAAAAATACTGTTAGTCATAATTGACTCCTTTCTGTTGGCCGTGCCAACCTGTGAATTATTTTGCTGACCACTGTGGCCTAGCTGTTACTATAATGACTGCTGCTACCTTGCGCTGAGCCTCACCAAAGACTCTTTGCATTTATTCAACATTCATTATACATATATTATAACGCCTAAGCCTTATTTGGTGAATAGAAACTTTGTCAGTCCAACACTGTTTTCTTGTGTTGAGGTAGGCCAAGGAAATGGTACTGCTTTTATCGATCTCGCTGAGGCCATGTGGTGTGGAAAGTGAGGCATCACTCGATCACGCTGAGACTGGTGATCGCATTCGGCACTTGGGTTTTACTTGCAGCATTCGGCGCTTGGGTTTTACCCGTGGCAAGTGGACTTGGTCCGAGCAAGGCTAGAGGGAAGCATGGTTCGGCTCAGGCACGCTGAGGCTGGCTTATTGGCGCGATCCGGCTCAGACACGCTGAGGCCGCGCCGTATGATTTAGAAGCCTGTAGATAGTCTCGGCCGGCCCGCCCTGAAGCGTGCAGTTCAATCCAAGAAAGTTTCTATTCACCAAATAGAGCTTAAGCGTTATTATAATATAGTAGAGATAATACGGTCTACAAATTAGACCAGCACAGAAAGTGAGGTTCAACATGAAAAACAACCAAAATGCAACATTCAATGACAACGTCGTTACTACAAAGTTCGGACGTCAAATATCACAAGAGCTATATGCAGCGTTTAGCGGTAAGCACTCATACGACGGTTTACTTTGCATGTCAGAAGCTTTTGCAGTAAGAGCATTAGCTGCTGAATTCAATGCTGACACGTTAGAAGTAAATGCGCTTGAAGAACTACAATTTGATAAGTCTGCACCGTCCGATGTTAAAGCTCGAGCAGAGCGTCGTGAGTGTGAACTTATTGAAAGCAAGACATGCACAATAACGTACGGTGATTGTTCTGTAACATTCAAGCCGTTAGGCTCAGCAGATGAAATGACAACGTTAACTGACTTACTAATGAGTATTGAGTATAGCGTTTTGCAATCTGCTGACTTGTCAGTATATGACAATCCGATTGAAGATCGTTTGCAGCAATTCTTACAGGCTGCTAACATAAATCAGTTCTAGCAGATAGTTGTATATGCAACAAGATTAGCGTCGGTACTTGCCGGCGCTATTTCTTTACTTGTTGTACTCAGCCCTTGGGTTTTACCAGTCGCACTCAGCCCTTGGGTTTTACCAGTCGTACTCGGCCCTTGGGTTTTACCAGTCACACTCAGCCCTTGGGTTTTACCCGTGGCGCTCAGCGCTCGGGCACGCTGAGGCTAGGGCGTGTACTCACTGCACGAATTAGTTCAGGCACGCTGAGGCTTGTTAAATAAGAAGTCTAGTAGATAGCCTCGGCTTGGCCGAATGAGCAGTGCTAACAAAGTTGCCGTTCACCAAATCGATCTTAAGTGTTATTATATATAATGTAAGGAGCAATAAAACTTCAAATCAAAGAACAGGAGGTACTGGTATGAGTACAACAAACACTGCAAAGAAAACAAGTAAAGTGGAGGCTAACAAGCGTATGCTGGATGAAGCTACTATAGTTGGCAAGGCACTGTTCAGAGAAGAGTCTGAAAAGTTAGCTCACGAAATCTACAAAGACAGCTTAACAGCTTGTGGCGGAAACTGGGTTGCGATGTTATGGTCTGGCATTAAGCATATGTATGATGCAGGTCAGATATCAGATGAAGAGTATAAGCAGCTTGATACTACGTCTGATAAGCTATCAAAGTCTGACGGAAGCGGCGTGTCAACATTTGTGTATCTCGATAAGATGCTCTATGAAATAACAGTTCGCGAAACATTACGAAAGGCGGTGAATGCTAATGAAGATAATTAAAGTACTCATTCAGAATGAGAAAGAAATCTGGTCCAGTTTGTTTGACGACTTTGGTGTTCTACTAATGATGATAAAGAAAGCTTGGACAGTGTAAAGAATTGTGACAGCCAGTGAGTAATCACTGGCTGTTGTATTTTACTCTTGGGTTTTACTTGCGGCATTCGGCCCTTGGGTTTTACTTGCGGCATTCGGCCCTTGGGTTTTACTTGCGGCACTCGGCCCTTGGGTTTTACCCGTCGCATTCGGCCCTTGGGTTTTACCCGTCGCATTCGGCCCTTGGGTTTTACCCATCGCATTCGGCCCTTGGGTTTTACCCGTCGCATTCGGCGCTTGCGCGCAAATTAAGACTGCTAGTAGATTTGCACAGGCACGCTGAGGCCAAACCGTTAGGTGTGCACAATTGGACTTGACTCAGGCACGCTGAGGCTAAGCCGTACGAACGTACGTTCTGAACGTTAGTTCCTTACGGAACACACGTGCATTTGAGAGCACTAGTAGAGAACGTACGTTCTGAACACATACAATAATATAGGACCGGTTTCTCAACCGGTCCTATCTTTATGTCAAGTTTTCATCATCTACCATAACCTTAGTTACTTCTGCTTTACGAAACAAGTCTTCTATCATATCTTTCTTTTCATTACCAAAGACCCAGTCTATTGCTGCATCTTCACAATGATTTTCATCTTCATCAAACCACACCCAACGCTTTAGGTGATATTCCGCTTCTACTAAGTATCCTACTTGTGCCATCTTTTTATCCTCCATTCTTACTTCTTTTTTAACCGGCCTCTCGGCCGGCCGGTCTTTCGACCGGCTCTGGCTTTAGAGTAGACTTTCTAGCATTTCTACTATCTTGTCTTTCTTAATTCTATCTGCCGTCTTGATACTATCGATGATTGCTACTAAATCTTTCTTTTTAATCAAGTCATCATCGATCGGTTTGATTTCGTCTAATCTTGACTTAATCATCTTTTCAATCTTGCAAGCATTCTTGTATCTACTCTTGTCTTCTTCTAAAGTGCTTGTTAAGCACTTTGTGCTCTGAATGCTTCTGAGTGCTTTTCTTGCACTATCGTAGTCAAGACGATCGACATCGGCCTGAGTATACTCAGTCACTTTTCTGTCTTTCGGCTCTAAGATTGTTCGAGCTTCTTTTAGAGCCTGCTCTTCAGCCAACAGCTCAGCCATGGCTGCTTCATAGTTCTCAGTCTTTTTACGTTTCGCCAACATACACTTTTTAGACTGAACATTTCGGATTGCTCTTTTAAGTGCATCCAAATCACCAGAATACTTTTCTGCATAAACAGAACCATCAACTTTTAGATTAGTTTTCATAAAACTACCTCACTTTCATATTTTAACAAATTTTTAATTACACAAAGAAACTAAATAGTATGTAATAGTTTCCGAAGCTATTACTATCATATTTACTATTTGTTTCATTTGATATATTTATTATACTAGGTGGGACCAAAATTGTATGCCGTTAAAATGCACAGATAGAGCTAAATTTTGCTATATAAAACTGTGCATATTGACCGGAGATATATTCCGACCATACAAAGTGCACAGGCCGGAGCCAGTAGATATTATGCATAATGCACAGAACATCCGTTCTGAACGTTCGTTCATAAATATACAAAGTGCACAGGTGGGATAATAAAATCTATGCAAGATTAACAGAACGTCTGTTCTGCTTGTGCATAGTGCCCAGAAATCGTAATCCAAAACTGGTATATTCGCACAGGCTTAGCCGCGCAGGCGTCGCAGCAATAATAAAACGAAAATGTCCAAAATTCGCTTCCACGTAGGCCCACTGCGGTGCATGCTGTAAAAATACAGAAATTAGCCCTATTTAATTTACTCGTAACATGTCCGTGAAATAATGGGTATAAAATACTTAATATAATATAATCACGGGCGTGTATTATGCTATAATTACTTGCTACGAGTAAATTATTAAGAATAGTATAAAGCCTATAATACTATATTATTACATTATAATATAGGATGGTAAAAGATAAAATGACACTATAAAGTTTATTAAGTACAAGAACAGCTCTAATACTAATCAGAATTACATATAATATAAATAGGGTTAGTCGTCCAAAATATGTATACATTGTTATTGCCACACTACGGCGCAGTGTATAAGAAAGGAGCAAAGTATGTATGATGAACAAGTCGACAATGTCATACAAAGCGAAAGTACTAATAGTACCCCTGCGGTACGGCAACGCTTCACTGTCATAGACGGTATGATGATACCTGACGATGCACCTTCTAGTGAGCTACTAAGTAACGAAGATATGCATCAGAATAGTATCACTGAAGCTGAGCGTCAGGGGCTAGGTCCTAGAGATCCTGAACATCAGACTGCAGCCAGTGGTAACTACATAACTTGTATGCACTGTGAGCGAGATGATGTTCCTGAGAGTTTATTTCAAGTAGGGATGTGCGTTGATTGTTACGTACAAATGTCAAATAGAAATACTAAGCTTATGCGATGGGGTAATAAGAACTGGCAAGAGGATGCTGAGGCCGCTGGCGTCGAGCTATATGAGCAGCAACCGGCAGAGAGTCCTGTAGATTATTCGAGGTTCTGTTGCTATAGAGACATGTATCCATCTACTAGGCCGACGTTGAAAGCAGTGGCAAAGCAACTGAATATTAGTTATGGAGCCGTGCAGAGTACCGCTTCTAGATGGCATTGGCGTGAACGCTTAATTGCTTGGATCAAGGAGTGCGATAGAGTTACACTTGAGCAGCGCAGGCAAGAGATGATAAGTATGAACCAGCGTCACATTGAGTTAGCTGAGAAGGTTGATAGAAAGATACAGCAGGCCCTTGATAGAATGGACCCTGCTAGTATGAAGCCATCTGAAGTTAATCAACTAATGAAGACTATGGCTCAACTTGAACGTGAGAGTAGAATAGACACCATTGCACAAGAGGAGCTTCGTAATGAGATTACGCATGGTGCAGAAAACCCTGAGTTGAAACAGTCACCTACATCACAGGATGACTTCGCTGAAATACTTGGAGTACTAAAACAAGCTGGAGTGCTTGACGATAGTGACATTGGTCTAAAGAAGGTTAAGAAAGATGGTACCTCTGAAGAACTAGTAGTTAAGCAAAGTAAGGGGGTGCTAGATAGTGCGGAATAAACGAATGATAGGCGCATACGCTCCTGTACAGAAAATTATAGATGGTGTTACTTACAAGCAGTGCACATTCTGTGGTAAGTTAAAGCCTGTTGAAGAAGGCTTTGCAAAGAATGGTAAAGATGCTGATGGTAATGTCAAGTACAGAGATGATTGTAAGGTATGTTATAATGTACGCCGAAAAGAAAATAGAAATAAGAAGAGACATTCAGACTTTGTAGGTAATCAAAAACGGCGCGGTGAAGATAGTCCAGATTATACACATCAAGAATGGAAAGAATGTGTGATATACTTTGGCGGTGAATGTGCTTACTGTGGATGCACACCTCGTAAAGGTAAGGGATTGACGCGTGATCATCTTAAGCCAATATCAGAAGGTGGAGAAACGGTGCAATATAATATTGTACCAGCATGTGAAGCATGTAATTCATCAAAAGGTGCTGAGGACTTTAAGGATTGGTTTATGCGACAGCCATTCTTTAGTCAAGATCGACTTAATAAAATATTTAAGTGGCGAACAATGATGCAAATCGTTCGGCCTACCTCAGTGGAGGTGATTGAATGAGTGTAAAAGGCTTAACATCGGAGCAGCTAGATGCATTATCAATCATGGACTCTCCTGAAGCGGCATACTTAAGCAAGTTATTAACACCAAGATTAACAAAGTATATTCCATATGAGCCTACACCAAAGCAACGTGCATTTCTTTTAATGACAGACACGAAAGAGATATTATATGGCGGGGCTGCTGGTGGTGGTAAGTCTGTTGCACAGTTAATGGCAGCATTACAATATGTGGATATACCCGGCTACTCAGCTATCTTATTTAGAAAGACTTATGCTGATTTATCATTACCAAATGCTTTAATAGATATGTCTAAGCAATGGCTTATGCCATACGTAAATAGTAAAGAAGTTCATTGGTCTGAAAAAGATAAGAAGTATACATTTCCGTCTGGTGCGTCATTAAGCTTTGGATACCTAGAGCATGCTGATGATTGTTATAGATACCAAGGAGCAGAGTTCCAATATATAGGAATGGATGAGGTCACACATATAGACCCAAGTAACTATAGATATTTGTTTTCTAGACTACGTAGACCTAAGGGGCTGGATGTGCCATTAAGATTTAGGGCAACGGCCAATCCAGGTGGTGAATTTGGAGAATATTACTATAGTAGATTTTTTGTTGAAGGTGCTGAGAAAGGACGAATATTCATTCCTGCAGGCCTAGATGACAATCCGCACTTAGATCAAGAGGCTTACAAAGAATCCTTAGAAGAATTAGATCCGATAGAGCGTGAAAGATTGTTAAATGGAAATTGGGAAATTAAAGGCGAGGGTGATATGCTCAGTCGTCATTGGTTTCAAATTGTACCTGCACATGAGGTTCCTGTTGGAGCACAAAGGGTACGCTATTGGGACTTAGCAGCAACTGATCCGAAGAAAAGAAAACAAAAGAAAAAGAAGAGCAGATCAGGAATGCACGATCCTGATTTTACTGTTGGTTTTAAGTTAGCAAAGTATCAAGGCATATATTGGATTGAAGATATATTCCATGAGCAGTTGTCTCCACATGATACTGAAATGGCTATTAAAAGAACTGCACAACAAGATGGTTATAGCTGTGCGATACGAATGGAGCAAGAGCCTGGTTCATCAGGTGCTATAACAATAGATAAGTATCAAAGAGAGGTTCTATCAGGATATAACTTTATGGGTGTTGTATCTTCTGGTTCAAAGGTTGAGAGAGCGAGAGGAGCTAGTGCGGCTGCAGAAGCTGGTCTAGTAAATATATCTGATAAGTGTAGAAATATACTTGAGTTCTTTGATGAGGCAGATCTTTTTCCATATGGTATACACGATGATATCATTGATGGTTTTTCTGGTGCATTTAGTTACTTTAAGCCTAGAACAAGTAATATACATGTACCATCTGTTATACGAAAAACATCTGGGTCATATTGGAGTAAATTTAGGAGGTGAATAAAATGGCAAGAACGCCTAAGAATATGGCACCTATTGGTGTATCTGGACTTGAACGCTATGGCTCTTATATCTATGAAGAGTTTTTACCAGAGCTAAGATGGCCACAAGCTGGTAAGATATATAAAGAGATGGCAGATAATGATCCAGTAATAGGCTCTATACTTTATTTAGCAGAAATGTTAATAAGAGGCACGCAGTGGAGTGTTGAAGCTGCTGGAAAAAGTAAAGAGGATAAAGAAGCGGCACAATTCTTATTTGAATGTATGAACGATATGGAGATGTCTTGGGACAATACCATATGTGAAATACTTAGTATGCTCGTATATGGCTTCAGCTTTCATGAGGTAGTATATAAAGTAAGAAGAGGTCCTGATCAGAAAAATCCAAAGTATAAAAGTAAATATGATGATGGCAGAATTGGTTGGAGGAAGATTCCAATTCGTTCACAAGGGTCACTATATGAATGGGAGTTTAATGATGAAACAAATGAAGTCACAGCGTTTATACAGCATGCAGCGCCAGATTGGAAAGAGCGTAGGATACCCCTATCAAAGGGCGCGCTATTTCTTACAAAGAGTAATAGAGAGAACCCAGAGGGACGCAGTTTATTGCGAAATGCCTATAGGCCATGGTTCTTCAAAAAGCACTTTGAAGAAATCGAAGGTATTGGTATTGAAAGAGACCTTGCTGGATTTCCTGTGCTTGAAGCACCTGAGGAACTTGACCTATGGAATGATGAAGATGCTCAAATGGTTAAGATACGTAATCAGGCAGAAGAGTTAGTTGCATCAGTTAGACGTGATAGTAATGAAGGTATGCTCTTACCATATGGTTGGAAGCTAAGCTTATTGTCATCACCTTCAAGTAGAACAATAGACATAAGTGCAACAATAGATAGATATGATAATCGTATTGCAATAACGATGCTATCAGATATAATTTTAATAGGCGAAAAGTCTGGTTCATTTGCATTAGCTGATACAAAGCAATCATTATTAGCTGGCTCATTACAAGCGCAAGTGCAAAATATTGCAGATGAGTTTAATTCACACGTTGTACCTAAGCTATTTGAGATTAACAACTTTAGTAATATAAAAGAACTACCAAAGATAGTACCTAGTCAAATACAAACGCCATCATTGCAAGAAACGGCTCTTATACTTAGGTCTATGGGCTTAAATATAGCAGGTGATCAGAAGTTACAAAATTACTTAAGGCATGTGCTTAGTATGCCAAAGCTTGATGATGAAACTTTTGAAGAGGTATACTTACCACAAGCAGGTGTAGATAGTGACGAGCCAAATTTTGATGGTGATCCTGCTACAAGAAAGCCTACTGATGACCAAGCTACTACTGCAGATGGAAGTAGAGACTTAGCAGATACTAATGAGCATATGCTTCAGCAGTCTGATATGGCATATACTGGACAAGGAGGTAAATAATGGGAGTATATAAACAGGATAAAATTAAGCTTAATGTCACAATTGAAAAAGCTTATGATAAAGGATTGGTTTCAGGTTGGGCAAATGTTGCAAGGAATGCTGACGGGTCAATACCATTAGATTGGCAGGGTGATATAATAAGACCTGAGGTATTAGAACAAGCAGCAATAGACTTTATGATTAACTACAGAACAAGTGGAGAAATGCATCAAGGTGAAAGTAAAGGAGTTGTTGTAGAGTCAATTGTAATGACAAAAGCTAAGCAGGTTGCAATGGGTATACCTGAGGGTACAGTACCAGAAGGATGGTTTATAACTGTAAAGATAAATGATCCAGAAGTTTTTGAAAAGGTTAAATCAGGGCAGTATAAAATGTTTTCAATCCAAGGGCGCGGAAAACGTGTACCATTACAGCCCTAATATTTAATAAAAAATCATATAATATAAATAGGGGGTGAGTGTTATGCAAACGCTACTCGAAGACCTGATTATTGATCGGGTTGATCTATGTGATGAAGGTGCAAATTCAGCCGCCTTCATAGAGTTATACAAGAGAAAGGAGACAAGTAGAATGGATGTACAGGAAATCTTAAAACAGATGACACCTGAGCATGCAAAGGTAATTCAAGAAGCCATCGATAACTTGAATTCTTCATTAGAAGTAGAAAAGAACAAAGTTACTGATCTTACTTCAGAAAGAGATAAGTTATCTACTGAGCTTACAGAGACTAAGAAGAGTCTTGATGAGACAGAGAAGGCTTTAGAAGAAGCTAAGGAGGAGCATAAGCCTCATCCTGATGATTGCACATGTCCTGAGTGTACAGCTAAGCGTGAAGCGGCTGAAAAGGATAAGAAGAGCAGCGGAAATGCTTCTTTTGACCAGACAGAAACATTTAAGAGCATGCCTAAAGAAGTACAGGAGTACTTAAGTGTTATCAAGCAGCAGAAAGAAGCCGCTGAAGAGGAATTGCGTAAGTCACGCGAAGAAGCCGCTGAAGCAGAGGCGATTGCTAAGGCTTCCGAATTAAAGGCTTTGCCTGTAGATAAGGAGAAGCTTGCCAGCGTTATCAAGTCTAGCAATCCTGAGATGATTGAAATGCTTGAGACTATTAACGGCGCAATTGAGGGCACTGTCCTTAATGAGGTAGGAAAGACCGCAAGCAATAATTCTTCTAGTGCAAATGATGCTTGGGAGAAGATTGACAAGAAAGCTGCTGATCTTGCTTCAAGTGAAAATATCACTAAAGCAAAAGCTGTATCGCGTGTTATTGAAGAAAACCCTGATCTTTACAGGGAATACTTAGAAGGAGGTGCTAACTAATGGCAACTAATGCATTTGAAATACCTGGTTTACGCTTTAGCCTTGTTTCAAGCGCAGACAATATTAAAAGGTATAGATTTTTATCTGTTACAGAGGACGGTACTGCTGCATTAGCAAGTGCTAGTTCTGCAATAGTTGGTGTATCTATGAATCAAGTAGATGCCGTAGATAGACCTGTTGAAATCGCTGACGGTATTGTTATTGTTGAAGCTGCAGGAGCAATTACTGCAGGAAGTTACGTTGCATCAAATGCAGAAGGTAAAGCAACTTCTTCAGAGAATGCTACTGGACTTATTGCTTTAACAACTGCTGATGCTGCCGGTCAGTATGTAAGTGTTAAATTTTTATAAAAGTATAAGGAGGTAAAATAGATGCCTACAATGCAAAATGCGCATATAGATAGAGCTATGACAAATATATCTGTCGCATATATGCAAGATGATAAAAACTTTATTGCTGACAAAGTTTTTCCAATTATACCGGTTAAGCGTCAGTCAGATGTATACTATCAATATAGTCGTGCAGACTTTATGAGAGATGAAGCAAGAGAGCGTGGTGCTGCTACAGAGTCAGTTGGATCAGATTATGGCGTTGAAGCTCAGGATCCTTACTTCTGTAAGAAGCATGCTTTCCATACAGATCTTACACCTGAGGAAAGAGCTAATTATGATGAGCCTCTTGATGCTGATAAGGATGCAACAGACTTTGTTACACAGAAGATGCTTCTTAGAAGAGAGATGGCATGGGCTTCTAAGTTCTTTAAGACAGGCGTTTGGGGTACAGAGTTTACTGGAAATGCAACAGCAGATCCTGCAACTAATAAGTTAGCATATTGGAATCTTCCTACATCTACACCTATTGAAGATGTAACAAATGCTGGTATTGAGATGGCTTCAGGTACAGCCTTTAAGCCTAATACATTAGTTCTTTCACCATATGCCTTTAATGCTCTTAAGAACCATGAGGATATTCTTGATAGAATTAAGTATACTCAGAAGGGTATTGTTACTGCAGACTTACTTGCAACATTATTTGAAGTTGAGAACGTGTATGTAGCTTGGGGAGTTGCTAATACAGCTGCTAAAGGAGCTACAGAGGCAACAAGCTTCATCATGGGTAAGCATGCACTATTGTGTTATTCAAACCCATCACCTGCACTTCGTAAGCCTTCAGCAGGATACATCTTTGCTTGGACAGGTCTTGAAGGATCCGGTGGATATGGTAATAGAATTGTTAGATTACCTATGGATATGCTTGGTATTGGCACTGAGCGTATTGAAGGTGAAATTGCATTCGACTCAAAGGTTATCTGCTCTGACCTTGGTGTGTTCTTTAAGGATATTGTACAGTAATGTATATTTGTAAAAAGCCTTTTAAGTCAAATGGAAAGCTTTATACATACGGCGACATCATAAATGATAGTGATGTCGCTAGTATAAAGCTCTTCAAAAGTAAGGTAGGCTTTGGCAAAATAATAGAAGTAACAGAGCAGAATACTGATATGCTAAAGAACTACTTTAAGAATAAGTATGGCATAGACGTTAAGTTTAGTGCTCAGTCTGAGCCTAAAGAATCTGTAAAGAAAGCTAATACAAAGCAAAATGCTACTACTAAGGTTGCAAAGAGCAATGCCTCTGATAAGGATGCAAAGAGCAATACTACGGATAGTGTAGCAAAGCTTTAAGGAGGTTATATGTCTTGGAGTTACAGTGGAGATCCTTCATTAAGTGATATAGATCGTTATAGATTTATTGTTGGTGATACAGATCCAGATGATCCTTTAATGCAAGATGAGGAAATCAAATACCTTGTAGATAAGGCTAATGGTAATGATAATATGGCGGCTTACTTAATATTTTCTCATGCTGCAACTATTTTTGCAAGAGACATTAAGAGAACGTTGGGTCCACAATCTGAGGACCCAAGCTCTCGCCTTAAGTACTTTAATGATAAGGCTGCTGAGTATAAGAATAAGATTTATGCAGCTGGTTTGTCATTACCTAAGTATGATTCTCCAAAGGTATTTATGAAAGGCATGGACAATAATCCGCCTAGTGTACGAACTCGACGTAGGAGATGGTAATATGTATAAAAGTCTTCTAAAATGGGTTAATGTACCCATTCAAATAAAGCCATATAAAAAGCGCAGTGGTACTGGTACAATTATTTTTGGAGAACCATATGATGTTTTATGTTACCCAGTAGGTGTTATGCAGCGTATTATAAATGCATCTGGTGCAGAAGTAACCTCATTTAGTCAATTGTACTTAAAGGGTGACACTAAAATTGACGTTAAGGATTGTGTTGTATTTGAGGGAAGCACATGGCCAGTGCAAGCTATAAATACTTTTTATAGAAATGGAAAGCCAGACTGTAAGGTTGTATACCTATGAATGTAAGTATAAGCATTGATAAAAAGTCAAGTGATAATGTAATTAAAAATCTTGAGGCCATAGTTAAGAATGTTCAATATGGTGCTAAGTGGGCAACAGAAAAAGCCTGCCAAGATCTTATGAAGATGAGTTTAGCACAAGTGCCAAGAGATACAGGCACATTAGCAGAAAGCATTGATTACAAAATAGAACGTAGTGGCCATAAATATATTGGTACTGTCTTTTATGGCAGTGGCACAGCAGTTAATCCAAAGAGTGGTGAACCTGCTAGTGCATATATGGTTAAGCAACATGAAGACCTTACAATGTACCATGAAGTTGGCAAAGCTAAATTCTTAGAAGATCCTTGTAATGAATATAGGGCATCTAGAGGCTATGAAGAAATACTTGAAGAAGCTACACGTAGAGCAATAGCTAGAGGTGCTATGCCTACTAAGAGTGATAATAGCTCTTCTAAGAAAAAGGCCGGTGGTGTTAAGCTTAAAAAGAAGACAACAAAGAAAGCTTCTAAAAAGACCGTTACTAAGGCTAGTGCTACTAAGGCTAAGGCAACTACTAAGACTAAAGCTACAAGAAAGTTTAGCAACTTGCCTAAAGCAGCTAAAATGCCTGAAGCAAATAAGGACATTATAGTTAGGACTACAACTGCTAAGAAGAGTACAGCTAAGAAGACAGCTACAAAGAAGGGTACAACGGCTAAGAAGGGTACAACGGCTAAGAAGGGTACAACGGCTAAGAAGAGTACAACGGCTAAGAAGAGTACAACGGCTAAGAAGAGTACAACGGCTAAGAAGAGTACAACGGCTAAGACAACAGCAATAAATAAAGAAAGTAGCGCTCCTAAAGCAACTGCTAAGCATAAAGCATTTGTAAAGGTGCGTCCAAAGAAGTAGGTACATATGCATAATCCATTACTATTAGATATTATACAATACTTTGTAAATAATAATTTAGCTGAGGGAGACGGTATAGATTGCTTTAGAGATTTTTCTCCCGAAGAACCTGATAATGTTATCGTACTGTATGAGTATCAAGGTATGCCTCCATCTGAATATGATGACATAGATGTTGTGCATAGATCAGTACAAGTAACAGTTAGAGATATAGATCCAGATAATGCTAGAGCTAAAGCTCTTTCATTATATAATAGTCTAAACGTTAAAGAATGTTCAAAACGAGTAGACTTTACTAATGAGCGATTTGCTCAGGTAACTTTACGCCAAACACCATTCAAAATTTCAATGGATGAAAATGATAGAAGCATCTATGGTTTTAATATTGGTGTTACAACAACAATTTATTAAGGAGGTAATGTAATATGGCAGGAGTTAGAATTGGTGTTGATCAATTACATTATGCATTATGTCATGATGGTGATGTAGAAACATGGGATACACCAGTAGCACTTAAAGGTGTAATATCTGCAAATGTAAATCCTAATTCATCACAGGAAACACTTTTCGCAGATGATGGTCCTTATGAGACTGGTACAACAACAGGTAATATTGAAGTTGAGATCAATAAAGCTCAGCTTACAATTCAAGAGAGAGCTGTACTTCTTGGACATGCCTATGATGCAAGTACAGGAACGTTAAAGTCAAAAGCTTCAGATGTTCCTCCATATGTTGCAATAGGCTTTAGAACATTAAAGTCAAATGGTAGCTACAGATATGTATGGCTTTATAAAGGTAAGTTCACTGATCCAGAAGATCAGAATGAGACAAAGGGTGATGGTATTAACTTCCAGACTGATACTATTAACGGTCAGTTCTTACAGACTAATAAGGATCAATCTTGGAAGAACGAAGCAGATAGTGATGATACTAATGCTGCAGCAACTATCGCTACTTGGTTTGATAGTGTAATCTAGTCGTATAATGGAGGATAAAAATGAATATATCACAAATAAAGTCGAAGACTGTTCCTATTGTATTACAAGATGGAAAGGAGCGTCACTTAAGATTTACACTTAATGCGCTCGCTCTACTTGAGGAAAAGTATGGATCAGTAGATAAAGCATTTGAGATCGTTCAGTCTGGATCTAGTATAATTGCTTTACGTTATTTATTATGGGCAGGTCTATCTTGGGAAGATGATGCACTTACTGAAGAAAAAGTTGGTGACCTTATCGACATAGCCTATATGGGTGAAATGATAGATAAGTTAGGAAACGCAATGACAGATAGCATGCCTACTGAAGAGCAGGTTCAGCAAGCACAGCAAGCACAGCAAGTTCTTGAAACAAAGAACATTCAAGCTGCTAAATTAAACGATGGTGAAAACCCAAACTAAATAAGCTCGGTGGGGCCAATGCTGGATCATTAGATGATGGTTGGGATTGGCCTTATATTATTTATGCTGGAACTGTTTGGCTACGTAGAACAGAAGAAGAAGTGTGGCAAATGACTCCAAGAAAATTGTTTGCTTTACTTAATGTACATGTTGAAATAGAACGCGCCAAATATGGTGGTGAAAGTAATAACACTGAGCAAAATGGTTATATAGATACTATACCTGGATGGTAGGAGGTTACATGGCTTCTGCAGGAACTATAAATGTAAACTTAAATGCTAATATTTCTCAATTTCAAAGCTCTATGCGTAAAGCTTCTGAAACAATTGAAAAATTTAGCTATAGTATGAATGGTAAAATAACGGAGGGCTTGGTAGATCCCCTCAAGAAAGCCAAGATTGAATTCAAAGATGTTGGCCGTATTGTAGGTGGTATTGTAATTTCCAAGATCTTTTATGGTGCTCTAAATTCTATAAGGCGAGCAACTGATGCAGTACAAGAATTCAAACGTGAATTAGAATATACCGAAACTGCATTTTCTAATTTATTTGGAAGCAGAGAGTTAGCTGAAGAATTTACAAATGTGCTAAAAGATTTTTCTGCCGTTTCACCTTTTGATTTTAAGGACTCTGCTGATGCCGCACAACGCCTATTGGCATATGGTATAAAAGCCAAGAATGTAATGTATGTTATGCAAGGCGTAATGAATGCTGCTACTATACAAGGCGATCCTGCAAAGATAGAATCTATATCTAGAGCGTTAGGTCAGATATACACAAAGGGTACTCTAAAAGCAGAAGAGCTTAGGCAGCTAGCTGAAGCCGGAATTCCTGCATATGAGATTTTAGCTGAAAAGTTAAATTTAGATGCAGATGCTATGAAGAATATTGGTAATGCTGCAATACCTGCTAGTCAAGCAATAAACGCATTAGTAGATGGTATAAATGAAAGGTTCTCAGGAATGGCTCAAGCATCTACTATGACGATGAAGGGCATGCTTTCAAATATAAAAGATAATGCTCTTTTGTTAGCATCTGGTGCTTTTGAGCCTTTATACCAACAAATAAGAACACTTACTAGAGATCTTGGTGTCATGCTAAATACAATGTATCAAATATATGAGCTTAAGGGCTTTGGTGGTGTTTTTGAATATCTTGTTCCAGATCCTAAGGATCAAATTATGTACAGACAATTTATTTCCTTAGTACAGGAGCTTGGCTTAATACTTGGCGATGTTGGAAATAATATACGTCTTATATTGGTAGCTAGCTTAAAGCAACTCATAGTTATTATAAATGCAATAGGACCTTACATATTAGCTGTTGCACAAATAATACAACTAGTTGTTAGAGAAATACGCCAATGTGAGCCATTAATGAAATTGCTTACTATCACGCTATCTGCTGCAGCAGGTGGATGGATTATATTTAAGACTGCAGCATTAGGTGCACTTATACTTAAGCCTTTAACAAAGGTAATATTATATTGTGCAAAAGCTGTTGGCATACTTGCTACTGCTGTTACGGCGCATCCATTGATATTAGGTTTAGTCTTATTGGGAGCAGCAATTGCTGCATTAGCGTCAACTTCTACAAAAGCTGGAGAAGCTGTTAGAAATCTTGGAGTAAGCCTTACTAAGTTTCTTGGTATTGATCCTGGTAAAAAGATACTTCCAGATACTAGACAGCGTACAGCAGATATAAACAAGTTTAATGAAGCCTTAGATGGTACTACTGATAAGCTTGATGCAACAGGTGATGCTGCACAAGAAGCTGCAAAGAAAGCAAAAAGTGCTCAAAAAGATTTATTATCATTTGATGAGGTCTTTAGACTAAATGAGACTAAAGATGAGACTACTGGGTTAGACCCAACTGTTCCTGATTATAGCAACTTTGATTGGGGCGAAGGAGACATGGCAATAGCAGAGCCAGTGCTACCAGACTTTACAGAATTATGGGATAATGCTTTCCAGAAGCAATTAGATAAGCTTAAAGAGTATGGCAAAAAGCTTTGGCAAAAAGTATGTGATGTTATGGGCATATCTAATCCAGACACTGCTTTATTTACCACAGCATTCGCAGCAGGCATATCTGCTATAGCAGCTGCTTTAATGGGCGCTTCTCTTTGGCAGGTAGTGCTTGCAGCATTAGCCGGTGCTGTTGCCGGATTACTGTGGGAGTCAATTGCTAACGCTTTTGGCCTTGAAGGAGAGAAGCGGCATGAAGCCCAAATATGTACTGCTTTTGGTGCGGCCTTTGGTGCTTTATGTGCAGCTATACTTGGATTCAGTCCACTTGGAATTATTCTTACAGCTTTAGGTAGTGGCCTAGCTGCTGAAATATGGTCAGGCATTGCTGATGCTATGGGTCTTACACCAAATGCTAAATACTCATCACTTATTGCAATGGGTATTGCATCTGTACTTGGAGCTGCCTTTGCAGATCCTGTTATATTCTCAATGATATCAGCTCTTACGCCTAACTTAGCAAAAGCAATGGGTGCAGCTTTTGGCGGAGCAACTAAAGGAGCGGCTTTGCTGAATACAGCTTCAACGGCTGTCCTAGCTGGCGCATGGATTGCGGCATTTGTACAAGGTATAGAAACAGGTGACTGGTCAGGATTAGTACCTGCTGTTGTAGGTACTATTGCACGTATACTATTTGGTCCATTAATGGCTATTGGAGGCGTCATTGCTGGATATTTGTTTAATGCTACATTTAAGGGCATTCAAGAGAAATTTGGCATTGATAGTATGTATAGAATAAGGGATGAAATTGTTGCGGCTTTTAATGGTATGATATCAGGCTTAGCATCATTCTTTATTCCAGTTATAACTCCTCTTGGTACTTCTATAGGTGTTGCAACTACTAAAGCACTTGTTAATGGTCTTAAGGGTGGTATTGCTGGTATAATTACTAGTTTGTTATCTAGTGCACTAACTAATAAAATGATCGAATGGATGGGCGAAGGTCTTGACCTTACAAAAGAAGACATTGAGAATGGTAAGACTGGTGGAGAAATTGGTGGTCTTATAGGGTCATTAGTTGGAGCAATTATAGGTTTCTGTGTAGGTGGTCCTGCAGGTGCGATGCTTGGTGCTACAATAGGTAACTTCCTTGGCCAACCAATAGGAGGTGCAATTGGTGCATTATGGGACGGCTATATATGGCCTGCTTTAGAAGGCTTAGGAGAAGATGTAGAATACTTTGTAACTGAAATGATCCCAGAGTTCTTTGACTGGGTTGTAGATGGACTTGATGAATTTTTCACAGAGACTCTTCCAGATGCTTGGGATACTGGTATAGATGCAATTGGTACATTCTTCTCAGAAACATTACCACATGCTATAGGTGAAGGCATTGGTTTTATTGCTGGCTTTATTGCTAAGAAAATATATAATATATATGAAGTGTTACATGAATTCTTTACTGTTACAATACCTAATGCATTTGATGCTTTTATAAATTGGCTTTGTGGTATTCCTGATGCAATTGCTCAATGGTTTACAAGCCTTATAGAGAGCATTTCCCAATGGTTTACTGGAGTAGTAAATTCAGTTGTTTGGTTCTTTACTGTTACACTTCCAGAAGCATTTAATAACTTCTTGTTATGGTTACAATCATTGCCAGAAACTATTGCTACTTGGTTTACGTCTTTTATAGAGTCTTTAGGAATATGGCTTACTGAAACGGCTAATTCTGTTATTGAATTCTTCACAGTTACTATACCAAATGCTTTTCTTGATTTTATCAATTGGTTAATTACATTACCAGAAAGGTTGTATGAGTTAGCTGTAAATATTTGGGAAGGTTTCCTACAGGGCCTAAAAGATGCATGGCAAGCTGTTAAGGATTGGTGTGCAGAAATAGTTGATGGCTTCGTTGAAGGCTTTGCAGAAGGCTGGGAAATTGCTTCTCCTTCAAAATTGTTCGAGCGTATAGGTGGTTTCGTTGTTGAAGGTTTGTATAATGGCTTATCAAATGCATGGGCTAGCGTAACTGAATGGGTTACAGGAGCAGTTACTACCTTTGTAGATTTCTTTGGTGGTCTTGGTGATACTATTTCAAACTGGGCAACGTCTGCTTGGAATACTATAAGCGGCTGGGTTACTAATACATCAGCGTCTTTTGGAAGTTGGATTTGGAACACAGCTGCAGGCATTGGTAATTGGGCACAATCTGCTATACAGTCTATTGGTACTTGGGCATCACAGACAGGTGATAAAATAGCTGGTTGGATTTGGAATACCGCTGCAGGTTTTGGTGAATGGTTCCATAGTGTAAAAGAGGGATTAAAGAGTTGGATAGATGAATTTGTAAATCGTTTTCAAAATGACTGGTGGAGTAAGACAGTCTTAATGATTCAAAATTTCTGGCATACAGGTATAAATAAATTTAAGGACTTCTTTGACACTACAAAGAGTAAATTAAAAGAATGGGCTAGTGCCTTTAAGCAAGGAATAAGTGAAGCAATGGAGAATGCTAAGAGTAAAGTATCTTCAGCAATACAAGGAATGCAGAGTACAATTTCTAGCTTTGCTTCTTCCGCACAAAGTTTGCTTAGTCGAGTAGCAAGTGCTGTGTCATCAGCAGCATCCAAAGTTAAATCGTCAGTTTCTTCTGCCCTGTCTTCATCTGCTAGTTTAACTAATGCTAAAGCCAGATCGGTTTCATTAAGAGGCCATGCAACTGGAGGTATTTTCAATAGAGAGCATATAGCGCATATTGCAGAGGGTAATAAAGCAGAAGCTATAATCCCACTACAAGATAAGACAGCAATGCAACCATTCGTTGATGCTGTATCATCAGGTCTAGCACAATACTTAGGACCAGTTATGGCAAATATGAATAATGGTTCAAGTAATGAGCCAATGGTTGCTGCGGCAGATAATAGTCTACCACCATTATACGTTGGAACTTTAATTGCTGATGAGAGTAGCCTACGAGAGTTGCAACGCAAACTTAATGTAATACAATTACATGAAACAAGGAGGACAATTTAATGGCTTCTTACTTTATAATAAATGGGCATTTTATTAAAAATCCAACTTCATTTAAGAAAGAGCGCTACAATGTCACTAACCTTCAGCGTTTAGCAGATGCTTCAATGGCAGGTGATTTAATTGCTCAAAAAAGAAAGTTTTATTTTACGTATGATGCTATAAAGTCCTCTGATTTGCAAAACATATTAGATGCTATATGGGAGTCTGGCACAATATTCTTTCCATTTGCATATATGGAAAATGGTGAATGGAAAGTAGTAGAAGTTTATGTAGGTAACATTCCTTCTGAATTGCACTTAGGCAATCAAAATCATAATTGGGTTTGGAAGAACGTAACATTTAATCTGATAGAAAGGTAAGTATGCAAACAACTGTAAATGATTACAATAGTACTGATAGAGCCCTTGAGATGGCTATTGATATATACTTTGATGGTCTAGGTAATGCACCATTTAGATGTAAGCGTAACGATCATCTTATAAGCTGTACTGTGCTTGATGAAGCGTGCAGTAATGGTGATACATTTATTGGTACGCCATCTTCAAATGAGTGCTCATTTACATTACTAGGCGAGAATGGGCTATTCAATCCAACAAATACTGACAGTCCTTTATATGGCAAGATAAAGACTGGTCTTATTGTTAAAGCATTTATTAGGCCTATTGATATTAACGAAGAAGTCACATATGATTGGGATCCTCTTGGTGTATTTTATATTACTGACTGGACTACAGATATAACTGGTGTAAGTGCTAGTGTAGTTGCAAATGATTTGTTATATACATTATTTAATAGCAATAAGACAAAGCTAGAAGTAATAAGTAATTGTACATATAATGATTTATTTAATCTATTTTGTTCTTATAATAGAGTTCAGTATAGTGTTAAAGGTAGCTTAGCAAATCAATTACTTTACGGTTATATTGTGGATAATAATAGTGAATTTATAAAGGCCTTCTCTATTGGATCCTTATCTTACATTTATTGTGAACATGATGGTTCTCTTTGTGTAAACAATATAGATAGACAGAGGAGTGTAGATTATACACTAACTGACTCAGATCAAGTAATTAGTATATCAACTAAGCAGAGTGCAACACTAAATTATGATGGTGTATCTCTAACATACGTTGTACCATATATAAGTGATATAGTTGAGGTTATAACAAATAAAGAGCAGAGTATAGGCACCAATGGTATAAATGTTTATACAAATCAGGAGTTTTCAAAGAAACCACTATTAGCCTTAACATATACAGATATTGAAGGAAATGTAGAATGTGATATGACTATAGAGGCATCAAATGCGTTAGATATAAGTTATAGTGTTAAAAATAATAGTGCTTTTGATGGTACTTTTAAGTTAAGTATATTTGGTAATATACTTGAAGACACAAAGTTTACAATTGATGATGAAGGTACTAGTCTTCTTAAGCTTGAAAATAAGTACATACAGGATGCTACATATGCTGAACGTTTTAGTGCTTTACTTAGAAAGTATATACGCTTAAGAGTTCCAAAGCTTGAGCTTGAAGTAAGAGGAAATCCTAAGTATAGTCTTGGTGATAAGCTTAGAGTATTAAGTGATATGTATAGCATTGATTTTACTGGAATACTTATTAAGCAACAGTTTAAGTACGATGGAGGCTTGAAAGCTTCAATGACATTATTAAATTCAGAGGTATTAGGTGATTAAATGGCTTATGGTTCAAATATATTAAAAAATGAAGCCGCATATTATACATTACAAAATGCGTCTATTACAAATGGTATATTATATATAAGCGCCGGTGGTTTTGCTGTAACAACTATTGATAAAACCACTTTACCTGCTATGACGAGTAATATGTTATTTAGTGCAATTTTAACAGATTACTCAAATAATTATTCACCAAACATTAGAGTTATTATAAGTGCAAAAGAGACCTCAAGTGATGAATGGCATGAAGTAATTATTTATCCAAATGGCTTGAATGAAGACATTTTTGAGTGCGAATTTGAAATATTTAGTGGCGAATATTCTGATATGACTGTAAGGATAGAAGCTAGCAAAAATACTTCATTTATGCTATGGGAACTTAGACCTGAAGCTTCTGATGAAAGTGCGCAAGTTGAAATAGAGGGTGTTAAACAGGCCCTTTCAAAACTATTATATGATTATAATACCGTTGAATTTACGGGTTCTATCTATGAAACCACAATAGCTTTAATAACTTGTAAGTTATTACAAAACACTGACGTACAAGGACATTTCTTGTTTACATTTAATACAACGCAAAAGTGTACGCTAACGTTAAGGTTTTATGATAATGAAGCAGAGGAATTATTTTCACCTTTGTTTTATGATTTATATCCAGGCCATAATAGTATTGGTGTGCCTCATGCGTTTTTACATCGCTTGGCTGGTAATCATAGCTTCTTTGTTACTGCACAGGTTAATTATGGTACATTTACCGTACCAGTGAGGGGTGCATTATTTACGATTGATGCGGGCTACTTAGCTACTAGAGAAATTGATTTAGCAATGGATGTGTATGATATATCCATTAGGCAATTAAAGGCAGATAATGGGCCTAATGAAATATGGGCAGTAGGTATTGAAAGTGATATTCTTTATGTACAGTATAGGCCTTATAAAGAAACAAATACTAACGTTGGTTGGACAAGTGTTGGTTCTCTTGGAGTAAGTCGTGGTGCTGCAATAGAGTTTGATGGTAACTGGGTATTACGTACTAATGCTGATCAGTATACTATTGAAACTGATGAAGAGCCTTATATATTTAACATAGATGATAACAATAATCTGTATGCATATTATGGTATCAATGATACTGAGCCAGTTTTACTTGATACAAATGTATCAATGGTTAAGGCGTGTAAAGGATATAGTTCAATAGTTTATCCTGATCAAGATCAAGGCTTAATTGTTGCATATATTAAAAATAATATAGCATACTATAGACGATACTATTATAATAGCGTTGTTGGAAAGAAGCTTTGGGAAGATGCCCAAGCTTTTAGTGGTAATTGGGATGCTATTGATGTACATCGCCTTAATGATTATAGAGCATCTTTTACACTAAGTAACGCGGCTGAAAATCTTTGGAAATACACAGATAGAACATATGTAGGTCAAGCCACCTATCCCGAAAAAGACTCAGTTGAAGGCATATATAATGAAGAGGGTATGTTTGTTAGCTTAGTAGGCTATTATTCTCTAGACCAACTAGATAATTCAATAGAAATAGAGTCGATTGGATATAATTTACAAACAAATGATAAAGGTGAAAATATTGTTGAATTCGTTATAACTGTTAATAGGACATTATTTAGTACACAACGTTATACAAAATATTCAGAAATGATAACATATACTGGGCCAGAAGATGTTCAGGATATTGAGTGGACTCCTTATTTTGAACACACAGTTATTAAAGTGCGAGCTAAAATGCCTCTAAAGCATATTAACTATACATTTACAATAGTACAAAATGCTTGGCTACGGTACAAACAAAATGATAATTTGTATAGACTTAATTCTTCTATATCTAATAACTTAGACCTTAGGATTTATATAGACACTGATATAGAAATGTATGGTCCTGTTAAAGCTATAACTCATCAAAGTATACTTTATAGAGGCCCTAGTAAGTATGCTATAGACACAGAGCCTGAAAATTATAATATAGCAGGTATATCACCATTGATACTATATAATGATATTATTTTTATAAATGTTAATACAGATGTCGAGGACTTTAATGTAATAGGTATTTCTAATAAAACAATAGGTTACTATCATAAAGATGTAGCACCAGTATAGGAGGACTTATATGTATAAAATTAACGCAATTGAAAATGTTGAGGGCAAGATATGTATTTATAAAAAAGTAAATAATGCGCTCATTAAACTAAATGAAACAAAAAATGTTATACTTAATGCTTTTAAGAATTGTGCCTGTGGTACATATGATGGTAGTGGCTATTCCAATAATACTTTCTTAGAAGTTACTGGTATAGCTATTGGCACAGGTACAGGTGTTCCAAGTGCATCAGACACAGCATTATTTTCTAAATCATTTGAAATACGCGGACAGACAACGAAAAGTAAGGTGCTTAATGAACGTGTAGTTACTTATACTTATTCATTTTCTGTGCCTGCAGATTCAAGCCATGTAGGTACCTTTACTGAATATGGCTTACTCTGCTACATGAGTGGAAATTATTATACATGCACACATGGCTTATTTAAAGATGCAGAAGGAAATCCTATAAGTATCACAAAGACTGATCTAGATGAATGGATTGTCTCATATGTAGTTACCATTACATATCCAGATGAGCTTATGGCTTGTTTATGGAGAAGTGACAGTAATGGAGTTAGATATTATAGTGGTCCAGCTGCTTATATAGCTGAAACAATGCCTATGTACCATGAAGATGATACATATTATTACTTAAATTGCAAGTCACCGAATGCCATAAAAAATTATCTGCAAGTAACTCCTCGATATCAATTTGCAGAAGGTAGAGCAGATATTAGTATAGATAGAATAGCTGCTAATAAGTACAATGATCGTTTTATTTTCGCTTTAATGTTAATTAGGTATAGCTATTCTGCGTATAATGGTACTACATTTGCCCTAGTTGAACTACATAAGCATATGCAAATAGCTGAATTGACTGATTATATTGTTGGTGTTGGAGATGACTCAACAACAGCTTTTAATGCACCTCTTCCTGCATGGCTAAAAGATACTGAAAAGCTTTATATAAATGGAGTATTGCAAACTAGAGGAGTTGATTATACATGTGGTAATTGTGCCCCCACTATCAATTGTAAGTCAATTAGACCTTCTAGTCATGGTATAGTAATATCCGGTTTATTATCCTCAAACACTCCTTCTGGTACGTACTATATATCTAGTATAACAATTTCTTCTTCTGACGCTGGTTATGCTAATACTTTGCCAAGCCAAGCTATATCAAAGAGTGTAATAGGTAATACAATGGATATTTACTTAACGCCTTCTAATCCTATAATAATAAAAGTACCTAGAAGTGCAGACTTGATGGGCATAAAGGTTAATGAGATATATTTAGCAACTAGTTATCATGACAGTTCAGTTAATAGTTCTAAGTACGATGAAGTTACAGTTGAAGTTTCAAATGATTTACAAACATGGCAAACGCTTTTAGAAAATGTAACCGGGTGTCCTGCATCGGTACCAATTGAATATTCGCCAGTTAATAAGGCTACCTCACAGTGGGCAAAGTACACATTAGAAGATGAAGTAGACTATCAGTATTGGCGTATAAGCATGCGAATGGCTGGTGGAAATTATGATGCACATAATAGATTCGGCTTTATGCTTGCTAACTCTGGTCAATCAATTATATTTACATCTGCTCCAGCACAAGATGCAGAAATAAAAATGGACTGTTCAATAAGTATACCATGGAAGGATGATAAACATGTTCTAGATTTATCCGCTACATTTGAATGGTAAAGGAGACATTATATGCCATTAGTATTTGATAAGGAAATAAATTTAACTGAATATTCTGGTAATCCCGAACCTAGCGTTGTTCAAGATTTAGCAATAGTGCATGAATCTAAAGATGGTGACATTACACAGTATTATCGTACTATTGATTCTTATCAAGGTGGAGATAAAGAGTCAAAAGCTATTGGAATTTATCATGAAAGAACTAATGAGCAAGAAGCTTACTATACTTATGTAGACTATGATGAATTAGAATGGACGACTAAAGGAGCCTCAAGAATAACAAGACAAAAAATTGATAGGCTCGGCGTCAAGGCCTTTCCTAATGAAGGTGCTATTGCTTTCTATAAATTAGCTTTTCGTAATCTTAGCAGAATAGTTGCTCCAGTAAATTATGTTACTAAAAAGCATGCAGCGCCAACAATCGAAGCTGAACTTAGAGGCAACCGTATACACATAATAATTACGCCTCCACCTAAGGATAGTACACAGACCGATTATGTAGTTTATCAGTGTTACAGAGTCTATCTGAAGTTGCTTGAAAACACTTTGTCATATGTAAGCTATGAGCCGGAATTCGATATACCGATGCCAGACACCACTGGTACGTATGAATGCTGGTGTGTTGGTTATATCAATGAAGGTGAAGCAACTAGCTATGATAGTAACATATTAGAATTACAAATACAAGGGTCGCGTAATGATTGGGCTGATTGGCCTAATACATATGAAAAGATTACATTGAATATGTACAATCATGCAGTACTCGAATTAGAACGTGTAGATAAATTTGTTAACTTTCATTTTTATACAACTGAGGGCGTTGGACCGTATCCTTATCCACTGAACCCAAATAATCCTATACCTGCTCAATATTGTCCAATGACTGATCAAGTATTTGCGATGGCAGAGTATGGTGTAGATGGTACACAAGTAGTTGTTGCTGGCGCTGGACTATTAAGAATACTGACAAGTGGTCTAGTTGTTATGTCTGTAGATAATTCAAATAATCAAGTTAGGGAGCTTACTGGTGTTTATTTAGCTTCAGATGTTGGCACGGCAATAACTGATGTAGAAGTTAAAGGTGCAAAGACAATTGAAATTACTGTTAATGATTTATTACAGAGTTCTATTAGTACTTATGACGTTATTGTAAATCAATCAAAGAAGACCTTACGTGTTTCTAACTGTACAGTAGTTGATGAAAATAAAGTTCGAGTAACACTTGCAGATGCTATATCAACAAGTATAATTGTACGAGTTAAAGCACATGCTTTTAGGAATCCTACTGATGATACTAAACCATTTAGTGTGGATGTTTCCGTAATATCATTATTAGACTATGCAGATACTGAAAGTGGAATGACTGTTGTATCATTTTCTAGTGATGATAGCAGTTCATCATTTAGTGTACCTTCTGGAACACAAGAGAATCCTTTTGAATGGAAGATAAATAATAATAAAGTTACTACTATTTATCTGAGTGGTAACTCTTATATGGGCTTTAATGCTAATTCAGAGAATCTTAAAGTTAATAGGCGTGATACATATATAAATAAGTATGCATATCAGTTAATTGAAGTTGGCAATAGTCAAGTACTAAAGATTAGATGGGAAGGATGGTCTCCATATAATTCAAGGTCAGACCCATATAAGTATATCTGGGAAGCATTTTTAGTTGATAATGGAGATATATTTTTACATCTTGCTTCTAAAGGAAATAGTACAAACTTCACTGGTACATTTACTCTATATGGTAAAGAGTACATATTTGATGATACAAATCATAAAAATGTTATATTTACAAGAACAGGCACTTTAGGCACATCAGCCGATGATTGGTCTGTTTCATATGATGATTACAAAATAGTACATACATAAAGGAAGGAGGTATTGTATGCAATATTCAAATTGGAAGGAATGGTTATTTGACACTATTATTAGGGCTGTAAAAACTATGGTAGAGTCAGCTGTAGCCGTTATAATTACAGCATCTGTAATATGGGATGTTGATTGGAGACTTGTTTTAGGTACAGCATTGTTATCTTTCGTAGTTACATTCCTAATGAATGTTAAGAATTTGCCAAATCCGTTCGAACCAAAGAACGGAACAAATGTTACAGTATCTACAGGAGAATGTGTAGATACTACAATTGGCGAAGCAAAGGTTCAATTACCAAATCAGCCTGCTAAGATTAAGAAAGGAGAATAAGTATGGGAAAAATTGAAACTGCCTTACAATGGCAATTAGACATTGCAGCCGATGATGGTCATGGATATGATCAAAATAATCGCTGGGGTGAACGAGGAGATTATGACTGTTCAAGTATGAACATACAAGCTTGGGAGAATGCTGGAGTGCCAGTAAAAACTGCTGGTGCAACTTATACAGGCAACATGCGTAGTATATACTTAGCACAGGGCTTTGCAGATGTAACAAATTCTGTTAACCTTGCTACTGGTGCAGGATTACGTCCTGGAGATGTATGCCTTAATCATGCTCATCATGTTGCTACATATGCTGGTAATGGCAAGCTTGTACATGCTTCGATTAACGAACTTGGAAGAGCTGTAGGTGGCCAACCTGGTGATCAAACAGGAAGAGAAATATGCGTAAGAAGCTACTACAATTATCCATGGAATTGTGTACTTAGATATGTCGGAGATAATAGTGCTGTAATTCAGGTAAATCCTATTATACCTAGTGCGCATTCTGATAATGTTAAAAGAGGTCAGCAAGAATCTATTAACTTTACTGGACATCAGATACTCGTTGATGGCGATTATGGCCCTGAGTCAAAAAAGAATAAAATTAGAGTATTACAGGTTGCTCTTAATAAAGACTATTGTGGTCCTAATGCTTATGTTAAAAGATGCTATGATGTACCATTAGTTATTGATGGTGAATGGGGACCAAAGACGGATGGTGCTGTAGATGGCCATTATATAGAACTTGGCGAATGTCAGTTTATGGTTACTGCAATGGAAATTTGTGCATATATGGGTGGTAATGATCCAAGAGGCGTTGAATACCCGGGTATTTATGGACAAGGCTTAAAAGCTGCACTTAATAATGAACGTGTTGATGCAAATTATTTCCGTTGGGTATTTGCTGTAGTATAACACTTAGAAAGGAGGGAAAGCAATGCAAGAGGTTATTGACTTAGTATCTACACTTGGCTTTCCAGTTGTTGTTGCCATAGCTTTAGCATACTTTATATATCAAGCATTTTTGAAAATAACAGATTCCAATAAAGAGCGTGAAGCTAAACTTTATAGCATGATAGTTGAAAATCAAGTACAGATGAAAAAAGCAATTGAAATGAATGCCTCCTTTGTAGATATACTACAGGACTTTAGAGCAGACGTTACTAAGATGCAAACTGATATTGAAAAGATACACGAGGATATATCAGATATTAAGTATGATATTGATAGACAAGTTGATCAACCACATAATGATAGTTAATTAGGAGGTGCATATGCTAAAGGTTACAAATAATCAAATATACTTAACAAGAGGCGATACTGCAGACATTGAGATTGATATAACTAATGAAGATGGTATTGCATATGATAGTAGTCATGATAGTATATTTTTTAGACTAAAAAGTCAAGCAGCATCGACTTATATATTATTAGAAAAGCAGCTAAGTGTTACTGAAGATACTGTAATATTACAATTGTCTGAAGAAGACACATGCAACTTACCTATCATTAAAGCAAGGTATGAAATTGAAGTTGTTACATCAAATAATGCACATTATACTGTTATAGAAAATGAATTATTTGAAATTGGACCAGAGTTGGAGAATCATAATGGATAAATTAAAAGCTACAATTACTCCAAAAAATAGCTTAAAAGCAACTATTATACCACGTAAAGTACTGCGCGCTAGAATAACTATTGCAAAGCATACTTCAGCACCTGTATACTCTGGTCCATATGAAGCAATACCTAGTACAGTTGATCAAATACTAAATACATCTAATAAGCTGCTAGTAGATAATATAAATGTTAAAAGTATTCCATATAGTGAGGTAACAAACCCACAAGGTGGAAAAACAGTAACGATTGGAGGTTAATTATGGCAGTCAGTAAAGTAATTTATGGAGGGCAGACACTTATTGATATTACAGCGGATACTGTTACCGCAAGTAATCTACTAAGTGGCGAGACAGCCCACAAAGCAGATGGTACGCAAGTTACAGGCGAATGTACTTTTGATGCGGATACATCAGATGGTACAGCCCTTGCTAGTGAAATTCTAAATACCAAGAAAGCTTATGTAAATGGCTCTGCAGTCGTAGGAACTATGCCGAACAATGGTGCAGTATCAGGTACGATTTCAACAAAGGATGGTGCTTATACAATTCCAAGAGGTTACCACGATGGAACAGGTACAGCACAAATATCAAGTGCAGAGCAAGCTAAGATTATAGCAGGTAACATTAAAGACGGAGTTGAAATTTTAGGCGTAACTGGTGACTATACTGGTGAGGGTGGTACGTATGAACAAATCAATGTAACACCTTATACAACTTCTCAGACAATTACGCCTAGTGCTGGTTATGATGCTATTTCGCAAGTTAATGTAGCAGCGATTGCATATTCTGAAACACCAGCAGCCGTTGGTGGTGGAACAGTTGTAACAATAGGCACCGTGGCGCCGGCATAAGGAGTTTATTATGGGAGTTTCTAAAGTAGTATATGGCAATCAAACATTGATAGACTTATCACAAGATACTGTTGAGGCAAATAAAATCAGGTATGGCTATACTGCGCATAAAGCTGATGGTACTCAAATAGTAGGTTCGTATGTGCCGCCGGTGTATGACATATTTTTTACGCCAGAAGGCCTTGACCCTGTTAATAAGACATGGACAGATGCTATGCAAGGTATAACATTAAATCTAAACGATGCGTGTTCTATACAAGATGGTCATTTAGTAATAAATGGAAAAGCTAGATTACAAATACCTGTGACGCAAAGTTCATACTTAGCAATGGTAAGAGCTTCTATACCAACATCATTTACACCGCCTTCGACGTGGAGATGGTATAACTGTGCTTGTATTGTAGGTAATGAGACATCAGGAACTGTACAAGATGGAGGCCTTATATTAAATGGCAGTGGATATTTAGCAATTGGTAATGGCAATACAACTATATCTTGTGATAATGATGTTGAAGGACGTTCTAATACAGAAGTACCATATATGTTTATAGCCGACCATCAAGGCAATAGATCAAATTATGCCGGCTTCATTAGAGGCAATTTGACAGAGGTAGAAACTTCTGCATTAAGAAGTGGAGGATTTTCAAATAAGCTAGGCGTATTCTGGAATACGTCTAGTGAGGACTCTCACATAACACAGGGTACAATATCAGAAATTGGTATTAAGTACTTACCGCTCGATTGGGCGATAACGTAATAAAGATTCAAGGAGGTAAATTTTAATGAGACGAGGAACAACAACACAGCACATAATTACACCAGGTATAGACCTTACAAGTGCAAAAGTATTTCTTACTTATGTACAAGGTAATACTACAGTGCTAGAACGTACAAATGATGATGTAGGCTTAACAATTACTGCTGATACTATTACAAACACAATTACACAGGCAGAGTCATTTGAGTTCACTACTAATCAAGCTGTAAAGGTTCAGCTGCGCTGGGTTACAGCAGACGGAACAGCAGGAGCAAGTAATGTCTTTTCTGTTAGTGTAGATGATGTGCTAAAGCAAGGTGAAATAAGTTATGGTACACAATATGCTATCTCAATAAGTGGTGATGATGACGTAACAGAGGGAGACACATTAACTCTTACAGCATCTACAACACCTTCTGGTGAAACGGTTGATTGGGCATCTAGTGATAACACTGTTGCAACTGTTGAAGATGGTGTAGTGACTGCATTAGCTGCGGGCTCCGTAACTATAACAGCTTCACTTCATGATCATTCATCAATTACGGCTACAAAGACTATTACAGTAAATGCAGCTGAGTAAGGAGGCTATTATGACATTTGAAGAAGTTATTATATCAGTAACAAATTTTACTGAGACTGAAAATGTTATCAATATGACTTTTACTGAGTCATAATGATATAGACATATGTGTCGATTATTTATTGCGATTTCATATGTCCTCCCATTTTGCCATATGGTGCATGTTGCATGGTTGTATTACCGTGTGATGTGCACCAATTTTAATTACTATCAAACGGATCAGACGTTCGTTTCCGTGTATATAGAATATATGTTGCTAGCACCGCCGGCGATTACTCCTATGGGAAAGGCACCGCTTCGGCCTACGCACCTTTCATTATGGAGGCGCCGCGTTGCAGTGTAACCGTGCACAACAATACAGAAACATCTACACACAGGTAAAAGAAGGTAAAATTCCTATATATTATAATAATGTAATATATAGAAGCCTACAATATAGGGCGCTACGCCGCGGCAAGATCTACAAACCTATTACGACTGTGTAGATAGCACCGCCGTCCTTCTTATTGATTTATTATATACATTATATTATATATTTATCTTAATATATTTTGAGCCAATTTCAAATAAGAGTAAGCATCTATAAAATCTTAACAGATCATGTATGGATTTATTTTCTTACTTTCTTACTTTCTTAACTTTTGACTTTTTTACTTTTGCTCAGTGACGCCGAGATATACCATATAAAATTTTAACAAATATAGGCACAACAAATATATCGTTAAAAAGTTGAAAAGTCAAAAGTTGAGAAAGTAAGAAAATATAGCTGAATATACATATCATAAAGAAATAGAGTAAGAAAGCCAACACCTGTAGATAATCAGGGGTAAAGCGTATAATCTATAGGCTTTGAAAAATACCCGTGAAGAAAGGGTATTTACAAATTAAGAAAAATAGTGTAAAATTATATTATCAGTTGACTACAACTGATAGAAAAATTTACAAATTTAAGGAGGACACAGAAATGGCAGTACAGAAAAAGTTAAGAGTACCCGTAACAGTTCCAGAAGGTTTTTCAGCCGGTGATACTTTTATGATTGAGGTTGATATTCCAAAGGGACAGGGCAGAGCCCGCAACACAAAGCCTATCGAAGAGATGACTAAAGAGGAGCTTAAGCGTGAGATTACAAATGCTAACAGCGTACTCTATAAGGCAACTAAGAGAGGCGCTGATCAGGAAATCATTGATCGTAATCAGGCACGTCTTGATGCAGCAAAGGCACTTATGGCTGAGAAGTTTCCACCTGAAGTACGTGAGCGTAAGTCAGCTGACGGTAGCACTGTTAAGATCGTTGAGGCATCAGCTCGTGTACTTACACAGGATGAGATTGACCATCCTGAAAAGTATGTTGAAGAAACAAATGACGGAGCAGACACTAATGACGAAGTTGCTGCAGAGCTTTAATCAAGGCAGTCATAGTTTTTCTAATACTTAATTTTTCTTTACACAGTGTGTTAAAGCACACAATGTGCCAGTCGCGTGGTCAAATATGCGGCTGGCAATTCTTAGGATATAAATCTTAAAACAGGGGGCAAGTTTTTAAGAATGCAGAATAAAATCAGATTTAGCAAATTATATATCGAAGTGTTATGTGACCGTGTTGATATAAATACACAACAGCAAGTTGCAAAATTTTATCCTGTAACTAGTAATCGCATAAATACAAAGTTTCATCTATCTCCACGCTTTATTCCTGAAGTGCTAAAGGAATTCAGAAATATTGATGAAAGTAAGATTGTAGATATTCCAGAACAAATTCAACAACTATATTATCAAGAAATACGTGGGCGCAACGGCATATCAGATTTGCTGTTAAATGGTCCAAAGTATGACCCATTTATAAATGAAAATTTAACGCTAGATGCTCACCAAGAACTTGGTCGTGAGATAGCCGAATACAGAGATAGATTTGCTTTTTTCTATGATACACGGACAGGTAAAACTCCTATGAGTTTATCTATAATAAATGATGACATAACAAAGCATCCAGATCATAAGTGGCTAATAATATGTCCACTGATTTTAATAGATAATGCTTGGCTTGAAGATGCTAAGAAGTTCTTTCCTAATATGAACATTATAAGCACTCACGCATCTACAAAGAATGCTAGGCTTAAAAAGATACATAGTGATGCGTCAGTATATGTTACAAATACAGAGTCCTTTCATACTTACATTGATGAATTCAAGAGTAAGAACTTTTATGGGTGCTTTGTTGATGAGTCATCAAGCATGAAAAGTCCAAAGACAAAGACTAGTAAGAGTATAGTAGATTATGCTCAAACTGTTAGTAGGTTTTACTTATTGTCTGGTACACCAGCTCCAAATGGTGAGTGGGAATATTATATGCAACTTAAAGCTATAGATTATTATGGTGTACAGCAAAGCTACACAAGATTTAAGGAAAGATACTTTACTAATGTATCTTACAATCCTCAGTATGAAAAGCTTGCTATACGACCAGATAGAAAAGATGAGCTTACAAGCTTAATAAAAAATTATGCGGTGTATGTTGATAAAGAAGATGTACTTGATACACCTGGCCGAACATTCTATGAAGTTGAGTTACAGATGCCAAAAGAGCTTAAAAAGCACTATACAAAAATGAAGAATGAATTGTATATTGAATTAGCTGAAAACGATGATGATATAATTGCTCCTTCAACGGCTGCAAAATTAAATAAGCTAAATCAAATATCTTCAGGTTTTATAATAGACACACAGGCTATTAAAGAAAATGAATTTTATGATGAACAAAAGCCTACTTGGTATTTGCTTGACACATACAGATTTGATTATTTAGAAAAGATGCTAAATGATATAGGCGATGAGCAAGTTCTTATATGGTGCAATTATCATATAGAATTTGATGAAATTAAAAAGAGGCTAGGAAATAAATGTCGTTGTATATACGGCAAAACATCATTAAATGAAAAGAATGAAGCTATAAAGCTTTTTAAGAGTGGTGCAATACAATACTTAATTGCAAACCCACAGTCAGCCGATAAAGGCTTAACGTTAACAAATGCGCATATAGCAATATACTTTAGTTTGAATTGGAGTTATGAATATTATAAGCAAAGTACTGAACGTATTTATGGAAGTAAAAGAAGTCAGCCAAAGCACTGCGACTATTATATACTAATTACAAAAGGTACTATAGACAGAGTTTTATACAGTGATGTTTTGCAGGGTAAGCAAGATGCAAGTCATGCTATACTAGATCACTTGAAAGGAGGTGCAGATGTTAGTCAAGACTATTAGTGTTAGAAACCCAAAGAATGTTGTATTGCAGGTTCCGGGCTTTGTTTCATCCTTATGGGACCTCAAAGTTGGCAGTAAATTAAGTATGGAGTATGATAATGAAAAAGACGTTGTTACCATCAGACCGTATGTACAAGGACGAGGGAGTGCTTCAGAAAAAGTGCATACAATGGCTTGAGGCACAGCGACGCGATGGCGTTAAAGTGCTGAGAATATGTGATAGATATGCCAAGGGTTATTCAGACCTATTTATTTGTGTTAATGGTATATTTGTTGTTGCAGAATTGAAAGATGATGAGGGTAAGCCAACTCCACATCAGCTTAACTTCATTAAAGAAATGCAGCGATGCGGTGCTATTGGAGGCGTGTGCAGAAGTGTTAAAGACGTACAAGATCTTGTAGATAAAGCAAAGGAGAGGTTATGACTAATAAAGTTACAAAAACAGCAAAAGCAAATATGAATATGCACAATAAATCTACTCAGGAACACTTTACTACTAAGAAAAGCAAGTCATTGCAAAACAACTTCAAAGAGTGCTTTGACAAAGCCATTTATGAAGTAAATAAAAATAGGAGGTGAAGTATGGCAGATACACATAATGATGCTAAGCTAGAAAGGCTAATAGAATATACAGAGGACTTCGCAAAAGAGCAAGAAAGACTGTCTAGGCAAGCATATGAAGATGGCCGAATTGACGAGTCAAAGAAGTATTGCTTACACGCGAAATATCATTTTTACATTGTTAAAAGACTAAAGGAGTTAAAGGATAGGAGAGATGATGAACTTAAAAAAATTTATGAATAAAACAAATGTTATTGTTTGTGCATTACTTATTATGCTTATTAGCTTATTAGTATATGAACAAGTAGCACCTAAACAAGTAAAGGTTGATAATACAAGATTAACCGCGCCAATCACAATTGAATCAAATAAAGTTACTGAAGTACAAGAGGAAGTTCCAACTGAAACTGTTGAGTACTATCCAAGTGAAACTGAAGAGCTAATACACGGTGAGTTTACTCTTGAAGAGATGCAATTATGGTATGCAATGACTGCTGCAGAAAGTTATGGTATGTGCAATAAGGCACAGCGCCTAACAGCAATAGTGCCCTACAATAGAAAGTTAAGTTCTAACTTTCCTGATACTTTAGAAGGTGTAATATATCAGAAAAAGCCAACATTACAATATGCTTGTACTGTTAATGGTATGCTTCAAAAGTATAAAGATATTTATAATGGAGAAGCAGATTACTTAAGTGATAAGGAATTTGATGAGCTTGAGCGTGTTGCAGAAAATGTTAATTATGTTGCTGTAAACAAAGATGAGTATCCTCGTAAGTTAGTTTATCAAGCAATGTTTGCACAGGGTATACCATATGATGAAATTGAGGGCGAGTATTTTGGTTTAGAACCGTAGGTGATAATTATGGCAGTTAACGATAAGCACTTAGATATAATTGATAATAGCATTGCTTCAAATAAAGCTAAAAGCAGTGGTAATGTTGTATACTATTTGTCTAATCATGATCCGATGGAATTTGATAGAGTTTTGACGCATGAAGAAGAGAGGGAGCTATGTCTTAAGTATAACAGCATAATTAAAGATATGAAGCTACGTGATAGTATTTAGGAGATGATAAGTTGGAAGGTAGAGATACACTTATAGAGCGCAATATAGGCCTTGTATATACACAACTAAATAGGTTTAATCTTAGGCAAGATCCTGACGCAGAAAGTATCGCTTTTGAAGCATTACTTAAGGCATCTGAAAATTTTGATGAGAGCACTGGTAATAAATTTTCTACATTGGCTGTAGTGTATATATACAATGCATTGTGTGGGTATTTACGAACGTTAAATAAAGTGCGCAAACTTGATACTGTAAGCTTAAATGCTGAAGTAGAAATAAATGGTACAATGCACGAGTATCAAGAGGTTATAGCAGATAGCACATTTGTAGATGAAGATTACATCAAAAAAGAGAAGTGCTTAATACTATCTGATTGTTTTAACAAGGTTTATAACAAACTCAAAAGTGATAAACAAAAGCGCATAATAGAACATTGGAAAGGAGGTGACTTTGAAGATGCACATAAAGACATAGCAGATAGCTGTGGCGTATCTCAATCATACGTCACACAAACAATTACGATATTTAAGACGGATGTTAAAAGACTAATGGAGGTAACATATGGAGACAGCTGATATTGTATTAGCAATTGCTAATACCGGTAGCCGAAATGATAAACTAGCAATACTTAAGCGAAATGCTGACAATGCTGAATTCAAAGAAGTTATGCAGTTTATTTATAATCCTTACTGCAAAACAGGAATATCATCGGCTAAATTAAATAAGGCATTAAGTATGGGCGTTAGTGCAGGACATTGCACTTATCACAGTGCTATAGAATATTTCAAAACGCACCAAACTGGAACAGATGCTGATTTATACTTTGCTGCACAGTTTGTTAAGCAGTACGAAGAAGATACTGCGGAGCGCTGGGTTGCAGAAGCAATAGTAACACAGAACTTAAAAATAGGCGTGACATCAACATCACTTAATGCAGCTTATGGTATGGACTTTATACCTAAGGTTGGATGCATGCTTGGTACACTTTATGGTGACGTTGCAAACAGAGTTACATGGCCTTGCATCGTAACAGAGAAGTTAGATGGTATACGCCGCGTAGCAATTAAAGAAAATGGTAAGGTTAGATTGTTTAGTAGATCCGGACATGAAGATACTGGTGCAATTGAAATCATAAAAGAAATTGAAGAATTCTTACCAGATAACTTTGTGTATGATGGCGAGCTACTAGCTGCAGGATCTTACTCTGATAATATTGCTATACGTCAAGCTACTAGTTCAATTGCAAACAGTGGTGGTATTAAAAAGAACTTAATATTAAATGTTTTTGATATGGTGCCACTAACACAATTCTATACTGGAATGTCTAATGAGAGTGCATTAGAACGTAAGCTACACTTGGCCGCGACGCTTGATGACCAAAATAGTGTTGCAATGCTAGATCCAGATAATTGGCAAGCACGTGTTGTATCACAAAGATGTAGTGAGAATGTTGCTATAGACTTGCCACACGTAAAGGCAGTGCCAGTCTTAGGTTATGTACATAGATTTGATGAAGTACAGCCAATAGTTGAAAAGATTTGGGCTAGGCATGGTGAAGGTGTTATGCTTAACATTGCATCAGGTACTTATGAGATTAAGCGTTCAAAGAAGCTGCTTAAAGTTAAGTACGTTGAAGAGAAGGTTTTACCTGTTGTAGATTTTATTGAAGGCACAGGTAAGTATGAAGGAGCCCTTGGTGCAATTGTCGTTGATTATAAAGGCTCTAAGGTAGGTGTTGGGTCTGGCTTTACAGACGCACAGAGATATGAAGTATGGGATAATCAAGAGTACTACAGAGGCTTGTATGCAGAGATAGACACATTTGGAGAGTCTCAAAATCAAGCAGGCTTTATCTCTTTGAATTGTCCAATATTCAAAAGATTTAAGGAGGTATAAATGAAGCCAATGTTACATACAATAGCTATTGATGGTGCTTGCTATCATAACGGCAAACCAGATAGTTATGCTGTTGGAGCTTGCTTTGTAATGGGTCAAACACCTGCTGAAAGTGTTAACCTTATGCATCTAATAGCAGCTGAACACGGCGGCACAAATCAAAGAGCTGAAATATTAGGTTTGATATGTGCTTTGACATATATTTCAAGAGCACAAACAAGACACACAGATTTTACAATTATTACTGATTCTGAATATATCCTAAATGCTATGCGTAATGGATGGTCACAAAGATGGGCCGCAACTGGCTGGTGTACAGCTACAGGTGATCCTGTAAAGAATAAGGACTTATGGGATGAAGTAAATAATTTGTTAAATGGAATAATGGCAGACATTGTTTATCTACACGTTAAAGGACATGTAATACCATTCGGTACTGTTACACGAAATAATCTTCTTAGTGCTGATCCAACTGGTGAACGCCTTTTAATTGAGATGACAGAAAAGTTTGATCGTGAAAAAGTTAAGCGTAAGAAAGCAATTGATGAAGCACAGAAGTGTTCAGTCCGTAATAACTTTGGAATGGAATTACCTGTAGATAGTATTAAATTATTTGTATGCCTAAATATGATGGCAGATGCTATAGCCTCAAGAGAGGTTGAAAAATATAAAGAGCAATTAGCATCTGACTTTGGTAACTCTTTTCCTACTTGATATTGGTCCGTGACATTCGGGGTTCCCTGAAAGTGCAATATATGGTATAATAATAAAGTAGGGAAATTTTATAAATTCAGTTTTCTACAAGGAGGTCAATTATGGAAGAAAACAAAAACACACAAGTAGCAGAGCAGGCAAACGCAGAGTTGTCTACAAACAACACACCTATGGGTTTTGAGGATGAAGATGCTGGTGATATGATTATCCCAAGAATTAAAGTAATTCAAACGCTAAGTCCTGAGCGCAAAGAGGGCGAGGCTAACGAAGGTGACATTATCAACAGCCTTACTAAAGACAAGTACAACGATAAGGTATTTGTTCCTGTATTCAAATTTAACAATAATATAGAGTGGAAGGATCGTTCAGAAGGTGGCGGCATCAAGTGTATAGCACGTGATGGTAGAACTGGTGAAGAGTCAGATGGTTCTAGAAAGATATGTGCGCAGTGCCGCAGATGCGAATTTGATAATAGTAAGCAGGGACGTGAAGCTGTACCTAAGTGTACAAAGTACATTAACTTCTTTGGTTTTATTAGTGGTGAGCCTATGCCTATCATATTATCATTTGCTAAGACTAATTTTGCTGAAGGCAAGAAGTTGTATAGCTTAGCAAAAGTTACAATGCAGAATATGTGGAATCATGGCTATAAGCTTAGCAATAAACTAATGGCTAAGAATGGTAATGAATGGCATATTATTACTGTACAGAGCGCTGGAGAAACTTCAGAAGAAGATAGAGCATTTGCAGCTAACTTATATCAGCAATATCGCAATACAATTCAGCAAGCAGCAATTGATATGGAGGATACTTCAGCTAGTGAGGCAGCTCCTACATCTAATGTTGATGCAACAGAATTTTAAGATAGTGTAATTAAGGAGGATAGCAAATGCGCTGGAGTGATTATTGCAATAAAATCCTCGCTGAAATTGATAATGAAGCTTTTTTCCTAAATGAGCTTCACGATGTACATAGACGTGGAAGTGAGGTAAAGGCAGAATGTCCATTCAAAGACTTGCATGAAAATCAAACAGATGTAAATCCATCACTTACAGTTAATCTTGCTAAAGGGGTATACTACTGCAATACCTGTCATTCTAAAGGCAATATACATACAATGTATATGAAGCTATACGGACTCTCAAGTGAGGAAGCATGGTTTCAAATGGGTGACGGGTTGCAGATACCCAGACCAGATAGTAGTAAACCTGCTAGGCCAGATATAGAACCCGGACTTGTATCACAGTATCATCAAGCACTAATGAAATTAACAGGGCCAATAAGAGACGTATTAACACAGCGTCGCGGCCTTACTGATGAAACATTAAGGCAGTTTCAATTAGGATGGGATGGTGAACGAATAACTATTCCAATATATGATGAATTTAATAGTCTAGTAAATTTTAGACGATACAAATGGAATTCAACAGAGGATAACTGGAAGGTTCTTAACTATGTAGATGAGCTAGGAAATACGTATGGCGAAGTTCGTATATTCGGCTTAGACAGAGTGGTAGACCCAAGCTTAGACTATGTAGTCTGGTCAGAAGGTGAAATGGATAGAATATGTAATGAGCAACACGGTTTCCCTACAGCCTGTGCAACATCTGGTGCAGGTACATTTAAGCCAGAATGGACGAAGTACTTTAGAAATAAAAAGCGCGTTTATATAGCTCAAGATAATGATGAAGCAGGAAGGTCTGCAACACAAAAATTATGTGAGAAACTATATAGAGTAGTAGATGTATATATAATTAAATGGCCAGAGAACTTTCCTAAGAAAGGTGACATAACAGACTTTTATGTACAGTGTAATATGACATCTGATGATTTTCAACAACTACTTGATAATGCTGAAAAGTATGTAGATGCTTCTATTGAGTCAAAAGTAGCGGATGAGTCAGAAGCTGTTGAAGTATTACTTGCAGAAAGTTCTGCTGCAAAGTACAAAGATAAAAGATTAAGAATACCTGTTATGGTAAGCGGTAAAGATGGTACACCATTTGTTTGTCCAAAAGTTATTAAAGGATATTGTGGGGACTCTGCAGATCCAGAGAACAAGAAATGTAGTAATTGTAACTTAGCTATAAATGCTGGCGAAATAGTTAAAACTATGGGTGCTACAGATAAGGACTTAATAAAGCTTATTAGATGTAATGATAATCAGCAACAAAAAGCTATAGTTGAACTATTAGGAATAAATCCACGATGCACTGAGTACAAAGTTGAAATACAAGAAAATATGAATCTTGAAGAGCTTAGACTAATACCAAAGGCAGATGCAAACTTTAGCTTTTCAAAAGAGCATGAATACGTTGTAAGAACTGGTTATTCAATAGGCAATAACTTAAAGACAAATAGAAGGTATACACTTGCTGGTTATATGTATCCAGATCCATACTCGCAGTATGCTACATATATCTTTGATAAAGCTTATCCAGAAAAAGACTTAATAAGCGACTTTGAAATGAATGATGAAACAAAAGAATTGTTAGAATTATTCAAATGCAAAGATGGACAAACTATTGAGGATAAATTTAACGAGATACACGAAGACTTAGAACGCAATGTAACTTTTGTATGGGAAAGACGAGATGTAGCTTTTGCCGTTGATCTTATATATCATACAGTACTGGCCTTTTATTTTCAAGAGCAGTATGTTAAAAGGGGCTGGGGTGAGCTACTTATTATAGGCGATTCAGGACAAGCGAAAACCACATTAGTTGAACGTATGATGCACCACTACGGATTAGGTGAAATGCACTCTGGAGAGTCATCAAGAAGAACTGGACTAGTATATAATCTCCAACAAAACAATAAAAGGTGGTTTTTAGTGTGGGGTGCCTTCCCATTAAATGATGGAGGACTAATAGCATTAGATGAGCTATCTGGACTTGATGTTAATGACTTAGCAGATATGTCTGATGTACGCTCAAGCGGTATGGCAAGATCTACTGGCGTTATTACAGCAGAAACATCTTGCAGAACGCGAGCAATATACATTTCTAATCCAAGAAATGGACGACAGCTAAACTCAGAGACTTATGGTGTAAATGCCGTACTTAAGCTATTTGGTAAAGCAGAAGATGTAAGAAGATTAGACTTAGCTATGAGTGTAGCATCTGGTGATGTAGACCCAAATCTTGTTAATAAGTCTTTGCTAGATGTTGAACCAATACAGCATAAGTATACATCAGAAGCATGCAATGCAAGGGTTTTATGGGCTTGGAGTCGTAAGGCAGATCAGGTTAAGTTTGAACGTGAAGCAACAGAATGTATACTTGAAAAGGCAACATGGATGGGCAGCAAGTATTCATCAAAGGTGCCTGTAGTTGAAGCTGCAGACCAAAGATTAAAAATTGCTAGACTTTCTATAGCTTGCGCAGCTTGTGTATTTTCAACAGATGATGGTACAAATATAATTGTTAAAAAGGAACACGTTGAATTCGTAGTAAACTTTATGGACAAGATATATAGTTCAAAAAGTTTTGGGTATGATAAGCTTAGTGAACAAGACAGAATATACTCTGACACATCAGAGACAAATATCGCTGGCTTAAGAATGATGTTCTTAGCATTGCCTCTACCAGATATGATAGAAATGGCAAAAACGTTATATCAGCTACCATACTTTAGTCGAGCAACATTAGAAGATTATACGGGCTTAGCACGTGATGATCTTAAAGTACTACTTAAGTTTATGACAACAAAGCATCTAGTAGATAAATTTCATGGTGACTATAGAAGGCTGCCATTAGGTACAGAGCTATTTGAAAATATGGAAGTATTTCCACCAGATGCTGAGGAAGTTAAAAGAGCAAAACAAACATTTTATGGAGGAGTCGAATTATGAGTGATGTATTACAACACCTTAAGACATGTAAGGTATTCTCTACTGTTAAGCAAGAGGATGATGAAGCGGGTTGGTTAGCAGCCCGCACAAGAGGTATTGGTGGTTCAGATATAGGGCCAATATGTGGTGTAAGTCCTTTTACATCTGCCCGCCAAATATACTTAAATAAAACTGGGCAATTTCCAGATAGTGTAAAGCCAGACAATGCTTCTAGTGAACGCATGCATTTTGGTCATATGCTTGAGCCTATCGTAGCCGATGAATATGAAAAGCGTGAGTTATGTGAAGGTGGCTCACACCCTGATTATCACTTAGAAGTCGTTGACGCTACGATGCAGAGCCTAGAAAATGAATGGGCATTAGCAAATGTGGATAGACTGATTGTAGATAGTAATGGAGTGCCACAGGGTATACTTGAATGTAAAACTACAAGTGAGTATATGAATGATGAATGGGAATCTGGTGATATACTTACAACGTACATATATCAGTTAAATTGGTATTTGTATGTTACTGGACTGCAGTGGGGCGCCTTTGCATGCCTAGTAGGAGGTAATAAGTTTTATACGTATGAGATGACCCGTAATGATGAGCTTATTCAAGATATTCTATTGCCAAGAGCTAAAGCCTTTTGGGAAGATAACGTTGTTAAGCTACAAGAGCCTGAAATGCAATCTACAGATACAGAATTTGCTAATGGTATATACAGTGAGGTTGTTAAAGCTTCTGAAATATCATTTACTGATGATGGCTTTAATGAATTAGCAAAGACTGTATTTGAGTGCAAGCAGCAGATTAAAGAACTTGAAAAAATAATGGCAGAAGCACAAAATCGTATTAAGGATAGAATGCAAGAGAATGAGATAGCTTATTGTGCAGACTATACAGTTAAGTGGTCACCAAGAGTACAGCGGCGCGTGGACTCATCATTACTTAAAGCTAATTATCCGGAAGTATATAAGGATTGCTTAAAGACAGTTGAGTATCGTGCAATGACCGTTAAATCAATGATTTCTTAGGAGGTATTATGAAGATAAAATTGATAAAGTTTGAGCATGAAGGCGTTAGCTTTAAGATGCCATTTAGAGCTCATGAAAATGATGCTGGTGCAGATGTATACTCGAGTGTAGATGTAATAATACCACCACATCAAACAGTTAAAATACCTCTTGGATTTGGGCTAGAATTACCAGATGGTTTACAAGCTAATATTTATCCAAGATCAGGTATGTCATCAAAGGGTATAGTAACTGAAATGCCACCAGTTGACAGTGGCTATAGAGGTGAAATACACGCAATAACTTCTAACTTAACTGATAAAGAATTTCATGTTGAAGTTGGAATGAGAATTGGACAATTGGTCATAACACCGATAATACTAGCAGATTTTATCGATTATGATATAAAGCAACGCGGCGACGCGGGCTTTAGTAGCACAGGAAACTTTTAATAGGAGGACAATGAAATGGAAGAAAACAGAGTAGCAGAAAAGGTAACAGTACATATGAGTGATGGAACAACAATTGAGTCAGATAGCTTTGTTGTTGTAATTGATGGTCAGGAAATAACTGATACACAACTTATGTATAATAGTGATGTAGTATTATTAGGACAAGCAGTGCAGATGTCAGCAAATGCATATTCGCATGACTTGAACCTTTTACCAGAAGAAGAACGCAAAGAAGTTACAGAAGCGTTACAGTCACTTATTGATGTATACTCAGACTCAGAGGAGGGTTAATATGAATAAGATCGAAGTTGGTGTACTTGACACTCATGGAGATCCTGGTGCGTGGTTATTATTTCTTGCTAAGTTGACCCAAAGAGGCCATGACATTACAAACCTTGATGATATGAAAAATCTACTAAACACATCAAGTGGCGTAAGCGGCAATACAGTAAAACGTATTGCTGCACTGCCTCATGGCACAATCAAAAGATTTACTCCAATTACAGTAGCAATAGTTGGAGCAAGCAGAAGGTTCTTAGCCCAAATAAGAACACATCAGGTTGGTTTGACGTATGTTTCCGGATCCCTGCAATATAGCGACTATAGTGGAAAGGGACAGTTCGTAGTACCATATAAAGTGGCGGAGGCTCAATATGAATGGTTGAATAATAAGAGCTTTCCGGGCCCAGCACCTATACAATATTTTAATGTGTCGTGTGAAAGGTCAATGGAACACTACGCCGCTTTAATCAATGAGTATGGTGTAGATAATGACACTGCAGGCTACGTAGCGCCACAGGCTCTAAGAAATATATTAGTAATACAAGGCAATCATCAAGCTTGGAGTTATCTATTTAAGTTGCGTGGTTGTAATAGAAATACACCTGAAACACAGTATGTAATATTGCGTATATGGGAAGAGTTATTAAAAACTGACTATGGCAAAGAAATGTTTGCATATAGTGGCCCAGACTGCTTATATGGCAAATGCAGAGAGGGAGACAGATCTTGCGGTATACCTTTAGCTGGTTATCAAGAAGCAGAAAATATACCGCGCCGCATCATTGAAGATAAGTGGCCATTGTTAGAGAATAAGAATGTATGGAGGTTTCGCGTATGATTATAATACTTGAAGGACCAGATGGAGCTGGTAAAACGACGTTAGCTACACAGCTCTCACTGATGACCAAATATAAAGTTGTACACTATTCATATCCTAAAAATCAAGAGGAAGCTGATAGGATGTACATAAATTATATTAGTGACTTGAAGAAAGCTGGAAATATAATAATTGATAGGTGCTGGTACTCCGACATGACGTACGGCCCTGTTATGCGCGGCGGCGCAACAATAACCTATCCAGAAATGTTTGACTTAGAAAGGATAGTAGCAAGAAAAGGCGGTATGATAATATATTGTACTGACAGTAAAGCAGCCTTATGGCAACGCGTGTCGCGGCGCGGCGACGACTATGTTAAGTCTAAGGAACAGTTTGATGCAATATGGGATAATTATGAAAAGCTATTCAGCTGCCCACATATGATCCCTGTTATGAGATATAGCTTTGAGACAATCTATTGAGGTAAATTATGCCAACAGTATGTACTAAATGCGGATTAGCAATCCCTTCAGAAAAAAGAAAGAATATACCAATGTGTCAAAATTGTGAGCACTATCTGGTTGCTGAGTATGCGCGTAACTTATATACTAAAAAGAATGATAAAATAGGTAAAGACTACAGGTACGCAAAAGGCAAGGTATGGGAAGAAGCCAAGTATGGCGAATGGCTTGAAATGATAAAAAGAGTGCCTGTAGATTACCCTAGACTAACAGAAGCACAGTGGAATAATGCTGTTAAGTACTTTAATAATAAGTGTGCTCTATGTCAAGAAAATGTAAGTAGTCATCGCCATTACTTTATAACAAGACAAGATGGTGGAATGTATTGCGATTGGAATATAATACCTATTTGTGAGCATTGTATAAGTCAATCAAATAAAAACCCATTTAGGGCTATGAATAGAGATACACAAAGAGAGTCTACAGGCAAGGCTAATAAGCGTAAATATGGCAAAGGTAAGCTCAATAAAATTCTTGATTATTTAACCCCATTATTATTAAAGGCTGTTGCAAAAGGCAACGCGCAGCAAGTTCAAAATACAGGTAACAAGCCCGTGATATAATATTAGTATAAATTATAATCTATATATCACGGACATGTTACGAGTGAGATAGGAGGTGTAGATATAACAAATGGCAACAATATGTATTAGCACAACAGCTGAAGAACAACAAAAGGTATATGATTATGTAAAGACAGTGCCTGATAAACAACTAAGCGTTTCTGTAATTTCTAGCGCAACAGGTCTTGTTCAATCAAGGGCTAGGTATGCTTTAGACGATTTAGTGTCTGAAGGTTACATTGAAAGAATACCTGTAAAACAATTCAATAATAAATACATACGCTATAAGTATGCAATAAGAAAGGAGTTTAAGAAATGCCACCAGTAATACAAGCAAAACATAAAGCAGTTATTAAGAAAGGCAATAGCTTAAGTTACAATCCAGATACTTTTGTTAAAGAACATGCCGTAGAGAACTTTTATGAGTATGAAGACCCACAAGAGCTACTAAAGGTTATAAAGCCAATGGAATTTGATGGGCATAAATTATTGTTCTTTGATACTGAGACACATCCATACTTTAAGAACAGTCATGATGCGCCGCATAACGTTGTTAGGCGCTGGGTTGGCACTGGTAAGAAAGCGGTACCACAAGATTATCCGTTCTGTATATCTTTATGTGATGGAATAAATAGCTATGTGGTGTATGATAGTTATGAGACGGGTTTTACGAAGCTGCAGCAGCTCGCCCCGTTATTTGAAGACCCATCAATTGAAAAGGTTGCGCATAACATAAAGTTTGATATGCACCAGTTACATAACATAGGAATGAAGATTAAAGGTAGACTGCATGATACTGTTATACTAACAAAGCTCGTGCAAGAAAACCGTAAGTCATTTCAATTAAAAGATTTAGCGGCTAAGGCACCAGAGGGCATAGTAAAGTTTGAGTATATGGTAGATACCTACAAGCAGATGACTAGGACTACAGATTACCGCGATATACCAAGGGAGCTTATGACACAGTACACATGTGCAGATACTTGGAACTGTAAGTGCGTGTTTGTTGATGAATGGATGAAGCTAATGGAGGTTGAGGACTTAGCTTTATTGTATGACAAAGAGTGTGAGCTGATAGTACCTCTGTACGCAATGGAGCGCTATGGTATGACAACCAATCCTGACTATCAGAAAGATTTGGTTGAAGAGTTGCAGCGCCAAGCTGATGAAGCAGAACAGTCTATATATGATGAAGCTGGAAGGCTGTTTAACATAAATAGTACAAAGCAAATATACAGCGTTTTAATGGATCTTGACGTTGACCCGACTATTATTCCTTTAACTGATAAAGGAAATCCTCAGCTAAATAAAGATGTGCTTAAAATGCTATCTGAGCAGTACAACATATCAATTGTTAAAAAGATATTAGACTTTAGACAAAGTGAAAAGTTATTAAATACATATGCAGTTGGTATACATGATCAAGTTGACTCTGAAGAGAAAGCCCACGGTTCAATAAATCAAACAGAGGCAACTACAGGTCGTATGTCTATTACTAAGCCAGCATTACAAACATTACCTAAGCGTAATAAAAGTATACGAAAGATGTTTGTGCCTGACGATGGCTATCAATTATGGTTTATGGACTTAGACCAAGTAGAGTACAGATTATTTTCGCATTATGCTAGAATACCGGGTTTGATAGAACAAATAAATAATGGATACGATGTACATGCAGCAACTGCAGCAACACTGTTTAATAAGGACTTATCTGACTTAGTCAAGAAGGTACACGAAGGTGATGATGAGGCTACGACGCTGCGCTCCCGCGCCAAAACATTAAACTTTGCTTTAATATATGGTATGGGCAACCAAGCGTTAGCAAATGACTTGCACGTATCATTAAGTGAGGCAACTGATATAAAGCAAAGATATTTTGCTACAATGCCGGAGGCCCGGACTTTTATAAACACTGTTTATGATGTAATAAAGGTCCGCGGTTTTGTTAAAAATTATTATGGCCGACGCAGAAGGCTAGACACTGGTGAAGCTTACAAGGCGACTAATGCTTTGATACAAGGATGTGCTGCAGACTACATAAAGCATAAGATGGTTAATATCTACAAGTACATTAAGTACAATAACCTAAAGACGCACATGATAAACGTTGTACACGACGAGGTTATATTCCAAATAGCAAATGATGAGACTGAACATGTACCTGTACTCAGATACTTATTATCTGACTTTGATAGCTTCAGAGTTAAAATAACTGCTGGAGTTGAGTATGGCAATCCATCTTGGGGTGAGAAGATCGAACCAGATGATGTTGGATTTGAAGAGCCAACAGATAAGAGCTACTTACAGTACGATGTGTATGACGGATCAGTATTTGATATTTGATGGAGGTATAGAATGAAAAATGAGTGTTATGGTTGTGACAAACGCTATCCAGGTTGTCACGGCAAATGCGAGGCTTATAAAGCATTACGTGCTGAGCTAGATGCAGAAAATGAGAGGAAACGAAAGATAAAAGATACTGAGCGTTCTTTTGGCAATCTAGAGTATGAACGCTGGCATAACAAAAGAAAGGGTAAAAGATGATAAGAACAAAAATAACTGAAATGCAAATAAATGAGCGGATAAATACATCACTTGTAGTTACTTCCGCAACAGCCAGAAAAACAAAGGCTGGTAAAGACTTTTTAACACTTGAACTATTTGATGGAGAGGACTTGATTGTTGGAAACTATTGGGACTGGGCAGGTCAAAATATTCCTAAGCAAAATTCAATCTTAAATATAACTGCACAAGTAACAGAGTATTTGGAACAAAAGCAACTAAACATAACTTCAATGACAACAAATCATGAAGCTGTTTTAGCTGAGTTCATGCCTAAGGCTGACGTTGATATTGAGCAGGCATATAAAGATTGTTATGCTATCGCTTCTGATATTAAGAATGATTTATTACGTCAAATATGTTGGGAAGTATTTGATACACTACGCGAAGAATGGATAGTGGCCCCTGCGGCGCGATCAGTACACCATTCATATGTTGGTGGTACTCTTGTACATACAGCAAGTGTTGCAAAGATAACTAGTGCCATCGTCGCGGAGATGCCTCAAGCAAATACTGATTTAGCAATAGCCGGTGCGCTGCTGCATGACGTAGGAAAGTTATGGACATATAATATTGAAGGCATATCTGTTGAGATGTCAGATGAAGGCATACTAATGGACCACCTTTATTTAGGTGCCAAATATGTTGAAGAGCTTGGTAAGAAGCTTTGTAATACTAATAATACGATAGATTATAATGAAGCTACAGTGCAGCTATTGACACATATTATCCTAAGCCACCATGGTGTGCAACAACATGGCTCTATTACTCCGCCAATGTTATTAGAAGCACACATAGTGCATCATGCAGATACACTAGATGCAATACAAGAACAAATAAGAACATTTGCTAAGCGTTCATCTGGTAAATTTACAGATAAAATTTGGACACTAGAAAACAAACCACATATCAGGCCGCAGTACACAGACGAATGTCTTGTAGATAATTCCACTCAGAGTTTGGAAAAATAGGCCAAATAAAAATTTGCCTACTTATTAAAAATACACCCGCGCGCGCGTAAAGGGCTGAGGTAACTGTACGTTAATGAAATAAGCCTCAGCTAGCGTTGCCGCGCCAATCTACTGGTAACTTTCAGGCACTATGAACGAGAGTAATCTGTGATGCCTTATTTTGCATAATTTGATCTATGGCTGTTGAACGGCACTAATAAAGTTCTTATTCACCGAGACTTGCTTGTATGATATAATAAAATAAAAAAGAAACCAATGCAGAACAGACCAGACGGATATAGCTTATGAAATTGCATAAATCAGACAGTGACAGAGATTGCTTGAAATATGTATTGTAAGCAAGACTAAGATAACAAGTCTAATTGAAAGGAGGTGAATGTATGGATATTGAGAAGTTATTCGTACCTGACGGTTTGAATGATGGTATGAGATTATGTGGCACTTGTGGTCAAGTAAAGCCTGTATCTGAATTCTATAAGGATGGTAAAGATAGAAAGACAGGCAAGCCAAAATATAGAAGAGACTGCAAAGAATGCTACAAAGCAACACGGTTGTTAACCGATAAAATGAAAGAGAACAGGAGGTAAAAGCTATGACAATCTTTATTATTGACTTTGGAACATTTACAACAAATATTGCAAAGCATTCAATGACAGAGGCTATTGAATGGGCAAAAGAAAATTACCCAACACGAAAGATAGTTGACATTAGTATACGATAGGAGGTCACGAAATGAGTGGAAGAATGAAAAGTTTGCTTGGACGCGTTCTATCAGAGGAAGTTGCTAAGCAAGAGCATTGGTCAGTAAGGGATGTTGAAATGTTAGGCACTGACAATGATAGACATGAACTAATCGATGAGATTAAAGATTTCATGACAACAAACGATATTACGTTTAGTCAGGATGCTTACATTAGTATGAAAATTCAATTAGAAACGAGGTGATTAAAATGGCATGGACACAAGAGCAAATTAAAGAACTTGTACAAACAAATGATAAAGTTCTGTACGGTGCGTTACGTAAGTTATACGAATGTCAAACTGAAGATGAAAGATGTTCAGGAAGTACGATCGAACATAACGGCAAAGGATTTAACGGTGTTGACGCTCCGATATTATCAAGCTTCTGTGAGTTTTTGAATGAGGCTGGATTCTTGACAGATAAACAAAAGGTATTGGCAAGAAAGAAGCTTGTTAAATACACAAAGCAACTAACACTATTAGCAAATGCATCTTAATAAGGAGGATATAAAGATATGGCTGAATTTACGTATGAGATTGAAAAACACATAGCAAAATTAAATGAACCAAATGCCAAAGGCTGGACAAGAGAACTTAACCTAATTAGCTGGGGTGGTCGTGAAGCCAAGTATGACATTAGAGACTGGAATGAAGACCACACAAAATGCGGTAAAGGCATATCATTGAATCATGATGAAATCAATTTTCTATGCCAAGCATGCTATGATAATGGCATTGTATAATAAGCACGATATTCGTGTTATGAAAGGAGCAGATATGAAAGATATAAAAGATACAGTAACAATAACGATTGAAGAAACAATTAGTAAGGACTTTGAGGTTCCAAAGGAAGTACTAGACGACATCGATATTTTGTATAAAAGAGGTGAGTTAGTTCTTGAAGATGCTAACTTAATCAGCGCACAATATATGGTACATAGTACGAGCAATGATTTGGAAACCTCTTGGATACAAATAATATAGGAGGTACTTGATATGAAAATAACTCAAAAGAATATTAAGCCAGGATACCAAATGCAAAACAATACAAATAATCATAGGATACTATGTACAGAGGCATCTAACAATCCAAACTTTATTGGATTTATTGGCAAAACATTAGTACATACATATTTAACAATGGATAAAGCAATGCAATGGTTATATGCAGACCCTTGCGGAAAAGATTCTGTATGTGAAGTATGCAATGAAGCTTTGTTTAAGTTTCCAGTAATAACAGCAGCAGAAGGTAAACTATTTTGTTGTAATAAATGTGCAAGAGCTTGGAAGCGAAATAAGCTTATGTCTGAATTAGACAATGTATTAGATGAGTGGGAAATTGAAGCAACTGAAGCAGTAGGATCTGACATTTGTTGTGGTCAAAATAATGGAGGTGCAAACAATGAGTAAATTAACACTTGAGCAACTATTAAACAGAACACCAGACAAGTATCTTAAGACTATGTATTATGAAGTAATTACAGATGTTATATCAACTAACAGTGAAGTGCATGAATTTGTAAGCAGAATAAATAGACTAATAGATAAAGGTGAACTGTGTATAAACACGAATAACTACAGACATATCTACACACCGACTGTTATCCGTGCTATTTACAAGGAGCTAGCTAGGAGGTACATGATACTAGACTTAGATTCAGATTCTTACTGGGATACACTTAATCTATATACTGAGGCTGAGTACAACAGAATACTTGAAGGAGGTGAACAGTAATGGCAGCCTTACGTAAATGTAAAGCTGAAGTAACCTACCAATGTCCTAACTGGGACCTATGTAATGAGATGCAATATAGTGGGATGCATGCTGGCAAGAATACCTGTAGATTTTGCTCAAAACGTGGTAAGTCAGCACGGTGCTTATTGCATGATGAAGTACTCACAGTAAATGAAGATGGTAGTGTTAAAAAGTGTCGTAAATGTACCGGGCATACGTCTGGCTTAATAAGCCAAAAAGTTACTTCAGACTTAACAGCTAGCTCAAGCCCAAAAATTGATGTAAAACAATTAGTCAAAGTTACAGCAGATAACATGCAAAAGATGATGAAGCAGTTATTAAATGAAGGATACCCAATTGAAATGGCTATGAAAGCTGCACATGATACAATAGTAAAAGGAGGATGGTAATATGCCAAATAATGAACAACAAGAATATGATGATTTGATTAACGTAGATACTGATAAATACTTTGGCCGCGACATATACAATGAAAAAGGATATGCAACAAGACTTGACTATTTAAGAACGTTGGCAGAGGACTATGGTGTAGATGAAAGTGCTGTAATTGCTACAGCTGAGATGCTAGGACCTACAGAGGACTTTGATGGTCTGATTGCTATGATTGAAGATTTTGGTTATATGATTTCAACCGTTGATAGAGACGGCTTTATGCAGGAGGCGATGAAACAATGAAAAAGTATGGAATGGCTACAGCTGTGAAAAGATTAAATGAACAGTATGATATTGATAAGATGCACAATAAAGCGCAACATGCTATAAAACAACAAACAATACGCGCAATGCAAAATGTAACTTTATGTTATTTGGATATTATGCAGCCACTATACTTAAAGTATATTGAGGCTAAAGAATAAACAAAGATATTGGAGGTACAATAATGACAGAACAAAAACATTGTGAAGATGCAGTGAGTAGAGCAGACTTACTCAAGAAGTTTGAAGATTGGTTCATTGAACTACAGAAGGCACATAGGACAGATGAACAACTAGGCGTTAATTGGTGTATTAACACATTAAAGGGTGAACCGCCTGTAACGCCTAAAGGTGTAACAGTTACAGACTTTGCTGACAAATGTAGAGAATGTGGAAGGTTGAAGAAAGGCAAGTGGATAATCATAGATGACTGTGAAAAATTCATAGCAAAGTGTTCTGAATGTGGTCAAGTAGAAGATAGCCGAATGATAAGCAAGTATCCTTATTGTCATTGTGGCGCAAAGATGGAGGTATAATATGGATAATGGTAATGTTAAAGTAACAGCAACACAGCAACGCTTGATAGATTTGGGTATAGTGCACTTGATAGACCCTTGTATAAATGGTGCAGGGCACGTAGCACCTGACTGTCATTTATTTGAAATTGATTATGAGAAACTAGAACACATGTGCACTAACGTTACGTTACCATCAGAAGATTGGACATATAGTAACTTTAAGATAAATGGTGAAAATACAATCTTCACAGTTATAGTATCACTCAGTAATCATGGCAACTACGTATATTAAGGAGGTACATATAATGAAGTATGAACTAACAAACGAAACAATGAAGTGGTATGGATATACACTACATAGAATACGCAGATGTGAAGACGGTAAGCTAGGCGGATGGATAGAATCAGAAAACAATTTATCCCAAGAGGGAGATTGCTGGGTAGCTGATGAGGCTAAAGTATATGGCCCAGCAGAAATTTGTGAAAATGCTGAAATTTGTGACAATGCTGAAGCTTATGGTGGATGCTGCATTAGTGGTAATGCTTATGTTCATGAGCATGCTAGAATTTATGATGTTGCCATGGTTAGTGACTATGCAGATATTTGTGGTAATGCAGAGATTTGTGATAATGCTAGAATTTCTGGTAATGCTAGAATTTCTGGTAATGCTAGAATTTCTGGTGATGCTGAAATTGATGGTAATGCTCATATTTATGGTAATGAACAAATTGATGGAAGTGAAAAACCTGATAGTATAAGGAGGTATAGTATGTTAGAATTTGATGATTTCTATGATATTGCAGTATATGCAAATGACAATTGGAAGGCTGGAATGACGCAGCGCGAATTAGCTAATAATGCGTATGAATTATATATAGATTATTTGCACTCTAGCGAGACATTAACAATTGATACATCGATTGCTACTTTGCTAGCACACTTGTGGGAAGATGTATATGAGTCGGATACTCCACTTGATGATAATGAAGCGTCTGGCTGGATACAGGGTATATTATATAGTATAGCACAATGTTAAAGGAGGTTAAAAAATGAACAGTATGAAACAGCACAAACAATGTAAGCAATGTGGTAAGTTGTTGCCTAGCACAGCTTTCAGAAAGTATTATGGTGGTAGAAAGGGCAATTATAAGTATTGCCTAACATGTGAGCGGATAAATAACCGTGAAAAGTACCTGATGAAAAAGGATATATTATCAGCTGATGAAACAGCTGAACTAAGTAACATACACGATCTTTGGCAGCTTCAAAGAATGAATGGTCTGCAGCCACCTCACCTTAATCAAAATAAGGTATCTGTAGCAGAAAGTGTAGATGATTTATTGTCGGCATACGATACAAAAGAATTTGATGCATTAAAGGCTAATAAAACAGATGCACGTACAGATAATACAACAGATGTAAATATCTCAGATATACCTGTTGAATTACAGATATGGTTAACAGCTGACCTTACAAAGACACCTGAATATTATCAAGATGAAGTATATGAAAAGTTGCGTGAAAAGTACAGACCTGTATTAGAAATAAATCAGCAGACATTGATGCCTGTTTACGATGATACCTACAAGGATGTGCTTAACAAGATACTTGATAGGTTTGATGATTATGAAGATAACTATGATTGGTCGAAGGAGGATTGATATGAATAAGACAATAGACATTGAAAGGTCATGCCCATTTTGTGGTGTGACACAGAAAGTAACAGTAGACAAGAAGCAATATGAAAAGTATAGACAAGGTGCTTTGGCTCAAAATGCTTTCCCTAATTTAAGCCCTACAGAACGCGAGATAATAATAACTGGTATCTGTAGTAGATGCTGGCCAAACTAATAGCACAAAGGAGGATATGGCAATGACATGGGAAGGAGCTACAATACAGGCACTTAACGAAACCATAACAAATCAAGAATCTGCCTTCAATAAGATGCGGGAAGAGATAGAGGGCCATTGTGCCTTAGCAAAAGAAAATCACTGTAAGTACTGTTACCGTTGCACAAATGTGATGGGAGTTAGAGAGATATTAGAAACTATAGACAAGTACAAGTTATAAGGAGGATACAAGTATGAATACAACAGCAACAATCAATATCAATGACGTAGCAATAATTTCAACACAAGAGTACCTTGAGTTAGTTAACGCAAAAAGGAAACTAATAGAGATGGAAGTTAATGTCGGTTCTAAATGGGAAATGGTACTAGACCCATCAAGGCGTGACTACAAATTTCTAATGCCAGTCGTAATACAAGAAACACCTATTCTACTAGATGATGAAATGAAAAGACTTTGTGCGAATGGCTACGTTAATACAATACACAAGAACGAACAGATTATGGAAGAGTTCTACCACTGGATGGTTATGCGCGACCACCATTATCTGGACATAAGAACAGGAGAAATAGTTGGACGCTACGACGCAGAAAAAGACCCTGATAAATACTACGACTTATTACAGATTGAAAAGTACGCACAAAAGTACAACTACATGAAGGTTATGATGGAAATGGAGGAAGCCAAAAAGAAGGCTGAGGAGAAGCAGATAAGGCTGAAAGAAGATAACGATGAAAAGTCTGATGATAAGCAAGAAGACAACCAAGAGGATAAGGACAGTAAGATACTAACAAAGAGTACAGGCGCTGGGAAGCATAAAGCCAAAGCCAAAGTAAATAAATAGGAGGTATTAGTATGTATAGCTTAGCAAAAGCCTTAAAGCGAATAAAGAGTTACTGCGACAAGCACTACCGTTGCAAGGAGCGTAGATTTAACAATAGCGATGACATGTGTGTAATACAAGTCCCACCATGTGACTGGGACGCGGCGATAGAGGCTGCACAAAAATTAGTAAACAAACAAGGAGGTAATGAAAATGATTAAGCCAACAGATTACGAAAAAGGATATAGTGAAGGACATACAGACGGTTATCACGATGGCTACTCAGAGGGCTTCGACGACGGCCATAAGACTGGTTACTCTAAGGGACGCGACTTCGCACCTAACTATTCAGAAGGTTTCGACGACGGTCATAAGTCTGGATATTCAGAGGGCTTCAATGATGGCAAGGAAGCTGGCTATAGTGAGGGACAGAAAGAAACCTATCAGGAAGCATACTGTGCGGGTTACAAAGATGCATACTCCGCTGGATACAACGACGCGTGCGCCCGCCACAAAGTAGAGACACATAAGCTAGTATCTACAGGCAACAAAATTCATCTAGTAGATATGCGTAAGCAAAATAGGGGCCGTGTCGTTGCAACATTAGATGATGCAGAAGATATTGATGTTGAAGTTCTTAGAGAGTTAATGAAGTTAGCGCAGCGCTTCGGCACGAAACATTTTGCTGAACAACTCAAACGTATCCAAGAGTACTAGACTCACGATACACTAACAATTGTATTACGTAATATAAATTGGACACGTAATTTACGTGTTTATGTAAGATGCTGGGTATATACCCAGCATTTTCTTTTTGACACGAGATTGGATTGAATTATTACTGACACACAGCGCCGCAGCCTTTATTATGCAACATGTATAATAAAGGCTATTATACTGCCTAAATAGAAACCCATTCTTGTATAAATGCTATCGAGACATGGACGCCGCGCCCCCGATCCAGGCGAATATCTGAGGCCTAATTTTCTCAACATCTCAACTTTTCAACTTTTTGACTTTTTGACATTAAAAATATTTTTGTATCTTTATACAACTTTATATTTTTGTAAAAATTTTTGGAGGGCTGCAACTATGTTGAAAAGTTGAAAAGTTGAAAAGTTGAAAAATCAGAAAGTTGAAAAAAATCTGAGTGAAGTTCCATCACTGCTTATCTACTCGGAAGTCTGATTACTTTAGTTCATCTATTGAATTGAAATTGGCTCAAAAATATATTATATTATACATATATATATACATATAAACATACATATAAAATAAATTCTAATTAGAACGAGGAGTGCGTGTGGATACGTATCAAAAGACATTTCTGTATCAAATGGCCAGGCCGCGCTGCGCCGCATCTGATTTGGAGAGTTCCGTGTAGATGTCCTAGTGGAATTTTCCTGCTTCATAAAAAGTGTACCTTAGTCCTTTTATGACAACGTTTTAGCAGCAACATGCCCGTGGACACCGCGCCACTTGGACATTGTGCCGTCAATTTCTGCAAGGCATCAGAACGGCGCCGGTGCGGTTCAGGCACGCTGAGGCCGTGCATGTTACACAAGCCTGTAGATAGTCCCAACGGGCCCGCGCCGAAGCTATGCTACCTGACCGGACCACGGCACGGTTCCTCACGGGCACGCTGAGGCCGTGCATGTTACACAAGCCTGTAGATAGTCCCAACGGGCC
>Ga0256405_10001652_pt1 | contig 58742 bp, 51 predicted proteins | sample RumenRJG_02DNA_FD_189096 | JGI IMG/M metagenome (GOLD analysis project Ga0256405, IMG submission 189096) | Bovine rumen microbial communities from Lethbridge, Alberta, Canada - RJG_02 | ecosystem: Host-associated > Mammals > Digestive system > Stomach > Rumen | place: Canada: Alberta... | reverse complement strand
CTACTGCTCAAAGCAACAGACTTACTGTCTGGGTTCAGCCTGTCTTCTCAAGACAGTCTTCAAGCTCTCTTGATGCTGGTAATACTGAGTATGGTATTAAGACTAACCTTCGTGGAGGGGTCGCAGGTCTTGATGTTACCTTAGGTGATAACTTCATTCAGGGTGCTGCTATTACTGTAGGCTCTGGTAACTCATCTTCTAAGAACATTAAGAGTGTATCTGGTGATTTCGATTACTACGGCTTTAACCTCTATGGTGCCTATGTAAACGATGCTCTTAAGCTCTCTTATGACTTAGGCTATACCAAGGTATCTAATGATGCTACTGCTTACAACACTTTAGGTAAGTTCACATCTGATATCGATACTAAGGTATTTACCTTAGGTATTAAGGGGGCCTACACCTTTAACACCTCATATGTGGATATCACCCCTCACTTAGGTGTTCGTTATGCTAAATATGATTCTGATGACTATACTGCATCATCAGGTATCTACTCTGTAAATAACGAAGGTGCTTCAAGCTCTCTTGTATCCTTCCCTGTTGGTGTGTCTTTCTCTAAAGATATATCACTATCATCCTGGACTGTAGTTCCTACAGTTAACCTTGAGGTTATCCCTGTAACAGGTGATAAGGATGTGGATACCAAATCATCATTTGACGGTGTTGTAACCTCTGTTAATACCAAACTCCATGACGGTATCAACTACTCTACTTTCGTAGGTCTTGATGCTCTTTATGGTGAGAACTTCTCATTAGGTATTAACTACAACTACACCGGCTCTAAGAATGTTGATGACCACAGTGTTAATGCTGCATTACGTTATACTTTCTAACTATTAAACTAACCTTTGGTTAGCCTTAACAGCTAAGTTAGACTATTAACGTAAAGACAAAGCCCTTGGGATTTCTCAGGGGCTTTTTGCTGGATCTTCTGCGATTTGTTAAGATTAACCTTAAAGCTGCTCCTAAGTTAAAGATCTTTTATAACTGAATGAAAGTGCAAATGATATCTTAGGAACAAAGATAATATCGAGCTTACTGATCTGTTTTCAGACCTTTAATTTTGATGGCTCAAAGCTAATCATCTTTAAAGCAAAACAACATCTTCTAGAGATTACATTCTTGTATTCAACTACAAGCCTTGCCTTCATTGAAAAAGCACTAATTGTGACTGCAGAGATCTAAGTGGAAGAGTAGCTGTCGCAGTAATATGCTCACCCCTTTTAACAATTAAAATTCTCCTGTAATGTCTTAAATTGCACTCAGACAAGCATCAAGAACTCTTTCTATGAAGTTATCATAAAAGGAAATAAGAACTCTCTGTGTGCGTTTATGAAGGTCGTAAAGGTATTTATGATTTTTGGTATTTTGGATTTGATTTGAAAAGTTAACATTACTGCCTTAAATAAAATTCAAAGCAGTAAGTTAATTAAAGATCAGCATAAGCTGCGCTATCAGAACCAGCTTCAGACACTACAGCAGCTTCAATTCTTGTTTTATTAAAGTCCTGAACGAACTCTAAGAACTTATCTTCTTTTACAGGCTTTGAGTAATGATAGCCCTGTAAGAACTCAACACCGTTTGTTGCCAGAACTTCAGCCTGTTCAGCTGTTTCTACACCTTCGGCTACGATAGAAATACCTAAGGTATGGAACATCTTAATACAAGCTATCATGATGGTTCTTGCCTGCTCATTATTAGGCTCAAAAGCAGGCCAAATTAAAGACTTATCCATCTTCACAAGATCATACTTAACAGCTGCGACCTGAGACAGATTTGAATAACCAGTACCGAAGTCATCCATAGAGAACTTGTAGCCAAATGACTTTAACTTCTCCATATTGTCTAAAGCAACCTTACCGCTTCTTACTAAAGCTGTTTCTGTCACCTCAAGATTGATCATCTTAGGATCAAGACCATAGCTCTTTACGGTCTGATGTAATCTAAATGGAATGCTAGGATCAGCAATCTGAATACCAGAGAGGTTAACCTCAATATATTTTAGGCCTAACTTTTCAACATTATTGTCTTTAATGAACTGGCAAACTTTTGAGAAGACCTGATCACCAATCTTACTGATTAGGCCTCGACGCTCAGCTACCGGAATAAAAACCTCAGGTGAGATAAAGCCAAAGGACTTAGAGTCCTTTAATCTTACTAGAGCTTCAGCTGACTCACAGCGGTTAGTCTTAGTATTGATAATTGGTTGATAAACTACATAGAAACCATCTTCATCTACAGCTCTTTGAATCAATCTTTCAACAGAGAGGATGTAGTTTCTCTTATCAGCAATTTCTTTATCTACAATTAAAACTGAATGGTCATTCTGAGCTTCATAGTGAGACTGACAGAATGACATTAAAGAGAATAGAGACTCAGTGCTATCTGCACTAGTAGGACACTCAACGGCACTTACAAAGTAGGTAGGCTGAATTGAGCTGTCCTCAATTAACAGAGCCTTATCTGAAACCTTATAGCGAGCGCTCCAGTCATTTAACTCCTCTTTTGAGAAGATGATAAAGCCAAAGCTAAACTCTGAGAGCCTAAAGATATTACGGTTATTAAAATCAGGAATTGATTTTACTGACTTTTCAATACAATCTAGGCAAGTTGATAAGCTATAGGTTGAACGTAATGAAGTGGTATTCTGCATTGAAAAGCAGATCACATAGAAATTCTTATTCTCACCGAAAAGCTCATTGATTACCATCTCAAAAGCATTGCGTGACAGTAATGAATGGATGTCCTTATCCTCATTCTCTTTTGAGTTTTCAAAAGAGATGTACATAAACATCACGATAAGCGCAATAGCTAAGCTTACTAATGAAGCTGTTGGAACTAGGTACTGGTAAATAGCGATAAAGAGCCATGCTGCAAAGCAGAATACAAAGTCATACTTAACCACTACGTTCTTATTCTTAACAGCATAAGCTAGAGCTGCAATTGACATCACGCAATAAACAGCTGACATGATATAAACAACGCTTACTAAAGTACCGTAAGAGTATGAACCTTTAATAGAGACGTTGTAGTTAATATCGCCAAATAAAATTCCTAAGATTGAAAGAGCTAAAGGGAGTGATCTTAAGCCAAATTCAAAGGTTGAATAGTTTTTGACTTTTCTTCCACGTAAATCTACATAGATAAAAACGTAGAAAGCCATTACAGATAAAGACGCAAAATAGAATTGGTGAATGATTCTGTTGGTTAGAATTGAGAAATACTGAGGGTGCGATAGTGCATAAATACAGCCAATATCACATACCATGCAGAAAATAGACAGACCAAGGAAGCCTTCAAACAGTTTGGTTGAAAGTAGCTTTACTCGTCTGTATTGGAAAAATTCTATTGTAACTACTAGTACTACGCATAAGGCAACTAGTTGTGTGCCATAATCCATAGTTTGCTCCGATAATCTATTGCGTCAACTCATTCTACAATATGGAAAATCTTTTAACACTAGCAGTGCAAAATTAAATCGAGGCTATCACAAAATTTTTGATAATTAAGCGAATTTTGTATAAAAAAATCCTCAGTTGAGCATGTTTTGAACATGTGTTTTTCTCAACTGAGGATCGTTATTACTAAAACTGTGCAAGCTTAATTTTAAATTTCAAATGGAATTAAGCTACAAGTTAATTTTAGATATTACTTAGCATCCTTTTCTGCAAAGTATTTTTCCTCATTACCCCATGCAGAAACACCGCTTTGATCTTTCATTAAAGAAGCAGTGAATACAGGCTCTTTGATGCCCTGTTTCTTCTGAGAAATGTAGTTATCAAATGCATAGAATGCATACTTACCTAGGCGAACAATAGCATAAAGGTTGGTTAATGCTAATAGAGCCATACATAAGTCAGCTAAATCCCATACAACTGACAGTGAAGCATATGAACCGAAGAATACCATTGCAACAACTAAGATTCTAAAGATAGTCATTACATAAGTGTTCTTGGTTAAGTACATGATGTTAACTTCACCATAGTAGTAGTTACCAATGATTGAGCTGAATGCAAATAAGGTAATGGTAAATGACATGAAGTATCTGCACCACTCACCTAACTGTGAAGATAGTGACTCTTGAACTAGAGCAATACCGGTAACCTCACTACCAATTTCGTACTTGCCTGATAGTAAAACGATCACAGCAGAAGCTGAGCAGATGAATAAGGTATCAACGAATACGCCAAAAGCCTGAATTAAGCCCTGCTTTACAGGGTGTGAAGTGGTAGCACAAGCTGCTGCATTTGGAACAGAACCTTCACCAGCTTCGTTAGAGAACAGACCACGCTTAATACCAGTCATGATAACAGCAGCAAAACCGCCAGCTACAGCTGACTGAGGAGCAAATGCATCATGGAAGATTAAGTAGAACATCTCAGGTACTGCTGATAAGTTCTTGAAGAAGATAACTAAAGCTACAATCAGGTATAAAGTTGCCATGATTGGAACTAAGAACTCAGTTACTCTTGCAATACGGTGAGCACCACCGAAGATCACCATTGAAGTTAAGATACATAGAACTAAACCGGTGATGATGGTGTCAAAGCCCATACTGTCGTTTAATGCCATAGCAATGGTATTTGACTGTACTGAGTTATAGCTTAGAGCGAAAGTAATGGTAATTAAAACAGCAAATAAAGCTGCAACAGCTGGCTGTTTTAAAGCATTGCGGATGTAGTAAGCAGGACCACCGTGGTAACCACCCTCACGGAATGGAACCTTGTAGATCTGAGCTAAGGTACTCTCAACGAAGCCTGTAGCTGAACCGATTAAAGCGATAACCCACATCCAGAAGATTGCACCAGGACCACCTAAGGTTACTGCAATTGCGATACCTGCAATATTACCTACACCTACACGTGAAGCTGTACTGATACAGAATGCCTGGAAAGAGCTGATCTCCTTACCCTTGGTTTTATGGCCAACAATACCGTGTTTTAAAACACGAACCATTTCACCAATGTAGCAGATCTGAACAAATTTGGTTTTGATAGTGAAATATATGCCTAAACCAATCAGAACAACGATTAAGACATAAGACCACAGAACGCCATTAACCGCATTAATGGCAGAATCTAAAGTGTCTAGCATTTGAGTTATATTTCCAGTTAAGTAAAAAATTCAGTGACTATCTATTTTCAGTGACTTTTTATGTTATTGCGCCTTAATAGACACAGGAACTTAATTTTCATTAAATTTCTAGTCAAAGATTGTAAAAATCAGGTTATTTTCGCACAAAAAGGGTATTTAAAAAAGTCAGAAACAGACTGCGCCGTTTTTGTTCATGTATTTTGTACAGAGTAATTTACATAAATAAAAGCGCAGTTAGTTTTAGATGCTTTTGAAAGTTAAGTCTGTTTTGAATAACTTATCTTAGTTTTCAAGTCATTGTTCTTAACTGCTTGTCAGAACTTAACCTATCTTAGCTACACGTAAGATCTTTTTACGCAGTTTTATGTAGCACAAGGTCATCAAGTTTGCACTTACAAACCAAGATACTGGGTAAACTAAGAGCACACCTTCAAATGAGTTGAAGTTTGGCAGTACAAACATGATCCAGATGATTCTAAAGATAAAGAAGGAGAAGAGTAATACCATCATTGGTACCATACTTCTGCCAGCGCCTCTGATGGCACCTGCAAATACCTGGGTTACACCCACTAGAGCGTAGAATGGGCAGAAATACAGAATTGATAAATAGGCATAGTAGATTGCTTTTTCATCAGATGTGAACAACCTTAGAATTGGGTTGTAGAAGATCAACATAGCAATACCAATACCTGCGGTAAAGGTAACACCTAAGATTAAGCCACAGATAATGCCTTTTCTAATACGTTCAACACATCCTGCTCCATAGTTCTGACCTACAAAGGTAGCTACAGCAAGTGAGATGCTAAGTAAAGGCAGAATATCAAAGCCATCAATCTTTAAATAAATACCAAAGCCTGCAATAGTCTCATAGCCAAAGACGTTAACACTTGCCTGAATCAGTACATTTGAAAAACAAATTACGGTGTTTTGAATACCGGCAGGAATACCCATACGCAGAATTCTTACTAACATCTGCTTATGGAAACGAATGGCTTTTAAATAAACTCTGCATTCGTTTTTAGTAGTCATGACATAGTTAAGTGACATCAGACATGCAATTAACTGACTGATGTTAGTAGCAATTGCAGCACCTGCTACTCCCATGTTAAAGACTAAGATAAACAGTAAATCTAAAACTACATTTATTACTGAGGCATACGCAAGATAGAGTAATGAACGCTTTGAATTACCCGAGGCATTTAAAATGCCCGCAATCATGTTATAGACAATGGTAAAAATAAGACCAAATGAGTAGATAAAGAGGTAAGTTATAGAGTCATCTAGAATATCTTTTGGGGTATTCATGGACTCTACAATAGGCTTTGTTAACAGCGCACAGAATACAGTTAAGATGACACCTAGTACGATTGAGAAAGCAAGTGAGGTGTGTACTGATCTAAAAACATTACGTCTGTTTTTAGCGCCCAAACACTGAGCGATAACCACACCTGCGCCTACAGCTATACCCTGACAGCCTGAGATGATAACCGTTACCACCATTGAGCTTGATGACACAGCAGCTAAAGCCTGTGATCCTACGTAGTTGCCTACAATAATAGAATCAACAGTTGAATACATCTGTTGTAACAGATTGCCTAGAACTAAAGGAATGGCAAAGAACAGCAAGATCTTAAAGATATTGCCTTCTGTCATGAGAGTAATTTTGCTTTTTTGCTTGTCAGTCATAGTCTTATAAATTGTTTTTGCATATTGTAAGACAATTCATTGAATATGCACTATCCATCAAAAGCAAAATCTTATTATCGTGCTGCATCAAGAGGACGTGCTGCATCAAGATGAGTTGTTACAGAAAGTTTCAATCCTAGCTTTCTAAAGATATTAAGCAAGGTTGAAAGATTAGGGGACAATACTCCTGACTCAATTTTGATAATTGAAGAAACAGACATACCACATAACTTAGCCAGATCGCTTTGTGAAAGAGCTAAATTCTGTCGCTGTTCTACAATCGCACCTACAATAGATGCAAGGGCTTCAGCCTCTTCAATATCGTTTTCTAGCTCTACATGAGTTGCCTTTAAACAATTTAGATACTCTGACCAGTCATCCATTCTTTTGCACCTATTTCAACAAAATATGCTCTGTTACTTTTGACTTTTGGTATTTTGCAAAACTATTTATCCCACTCATAGGCTAGCTTTGGACCGCCATCAAAATGAATTAAGCCACAGTATTGAAAGCCTTCTCTATCAAGAATATGCTGCATGACTTTGTTTTCATCTTGAGTATCAAGCCTAATGGCGGTTATGTTATGTTCCTTGCAAAACTCTTTTATCAAAGCAAAAGCCTTTTTAGATAAGCCACCACCTCTGACATTCTTACTAAAAGCCATTCTGTGCACTACAGCATATGGTCTGTCAGTTTTCCAAGCTCCATCGATTTTATGGTAGGCAGGTTCATCTCCGATGATAATGCAACAATAACCTGCAACACCATGTTCATCTTCAAACACAAAGCCAATGTCTTTAGCTATATCATCCAAGATTGTCTGTTGTGTAGGGTAATCCTTATGCCATTGCTCAAATCCTAATGACTTATGATAGGCTCTAGCATCCTCAATGCACTGATAGCATTCTTTTGCTTCTGATAATTTTGCTAGTCTTATTTTCATGGTAATCTCGATTTCATGTGAGGCTGCTTTCCTTTTACAGTATTGAGTTAGCAACAGCTAGGATCTAGTTGCAACCTAGCTTTTAAACAAGCATCGACTTTATCTTTTGTCCATTATACAGAGGAATATTGCTATCTTACATGTCATGGCAATTTGCACTTTAATTCACTATTGATGATGCAAAGTCACGTTTTCAAGGTTACTTTCTCCCTAAGTTGTATCAAGTTTTTATAAAGTTGAAATTTAACTTTTCTGTGAAATAATTAGCTAATCAAGATTAGAACTTATAAGACTACCCATGCAAACAGACTTAACCCACGGAAGCGTTTTAAAGAACATTGCCCTGTTTTCCCTTCCTTATTTCTTATCCTATTTTCTACAGACTCTTTATGGTCTTGCTGATCTGTTTATCATTGGTCAGTTTGATGGTGTAGATAGCATTACAGCTGTATCTATCGGCTCACAGATCATGCACATGATAACTGTCATGATTGTAGGTCTGTCTATGGGAGCTACGGTTTGTATTGCTCAGGCTGTAGGTGCTAAAGATAATGAGAAATTAAAGTACTGTATTGGTAACACTGTAACTGTTTTCTTTTTAGTATCTGTAGTTCTTACCTTAATCTTATTGTGCTTTACAGACACCATTGTAAGTTTGGTTAAAACTCCTTTTGAAGCTGTAGCTGGTACTAAAGAATACCTTGTAGTGTGCTTTATTGGTATTCCACTGATTACAGCCTATAACATTGTAAGTTCTATTCTAAGAGGCATGGGTGACTCAAAGTCTCCTATGTACTTTATTGCTATAGCTTGTGTAGCCAACATCATCTTAGACTATGTCTTCATTGGCTATTTTAAGTTAGGTTCAATTGGTGCTGCCTTAGGTACTACTCTTGCACAAGGCATCAGTGTTATCTGTGCTTTAGTTTATATAAAGAGTCAAAGCTCAAAAGAGCTCTTTAAATTTGAGTATTTTAAGTTAAAAGCAAATATTTCTAAAAGACTGTTACGCATCGGTATTCCTATCTGTGTTCAGGATGGCTTTATTCAAACAGCCTTTATGATCATCACTGTGATTGCCAATATGCGTGGTTTAACAGATGCTGCCTCTGTTGGCATTGTAGAAAAGATCATAAGCTTTATCTTTTTAGTACCATCATCCATGCTCTCTACAGTATCAGCTATGGGAGCTCAGAACATTGGTGCAGGCAAATTTGACAGAGCAAAACTAACCTTAAGATATGCAATCTATATTGCTGTATCCTTTGGTATCTTTGTAGGACTACTCTTCCAGGTGATCTCAGAGAACGCACTAGAACTCTTTACCGATGATCATGATGTGATTGTCTCAGGTGGTAAATACCTTCAAGGATACATTTGGGATTGTATGTTTGCAGGTATCTCCTTTAGCTTTAGTGGCTTTTTCTGTGCTTTAGGAAAATCGGAGATCTCCTTTATGCATAATCTTATAGCTACAGTAACTCTAAGAGTACCTGGAGCTTATGTAGCATCAGTATTATTCCCTGCAACCTTATTACCAATGGGACTTGCGACAGCAAGTGGCTCATTGTTATCTGCAATCATCTGTGTCATCGCCTATAAAGTCGTCACAAAAAGCTTTAGTTGATTTAGTAAAATATTTTACTATAATAGTACGAAATTTTACTATTATAGGTATTTATATGAAGTCACGTGAAGTTATCAATAAGATCAATTCACTTATCAATCAAAGCATTTATCTTTACGCCAAATATGCTCAAACCACTAAGACCTCATATGTAGATATGATGGTCCTTTATGCTCTATTAAATACAGATAAACCTCTTACCCAAATGGAACTTTGCAACTACTACGGTATGTCCAAGCAAAGCGTGAATACCAGTGTTAAAAAGTTCAAAGAAGATGGTGTAATTCTTGTGGCACAGGATAAAGAGGATAAAAGACAAAAGTATCTAAAGCTTTCACATAAAGGAGCTGAATACGCTCACTCCATTGTAGACAACCTCATGAGAATTGAAGATGAGGTCTCTGACATCATCGGTGAAAAGAACAAAGCCATTATCGAAGGTCTTGAGATGTATAACGTTCTTTTTGAAAAGCGCCTTTCAAATAAGGACTAAACGCTTTTATAAAAGGACATATATGAAGCGGGTTTAATATTGAAAGCTTCATTGTAAAAAGATTGGATGTAATAAACATGGATGTGAAAGTTAAAAAGAGATAACCAATATGATGAACCATAACTACGATATCAAGCATTATTTCTCTTTTATTATTCCTTCAATTCTAGCCTTTACTATCTTAGGTGTTTACTCAGTAGTAGATGGCTTTTTCGTGGGCAACGCTTTAGGTGATGCTGGTGTTTCTGCTATCAATGTGGTGTTCCCAGCTGTTGCTCTCTCTTTTGCCTTAGGCTCTGGTGTAGGTTTAGGTGGTGCTGTAATCTGGTCAATTGAGACTGGCAGAGGCAATTATGAGAAGGTCTATAACAGCTTAAAGGTAGCTTTAATCTTGCTTGTGATCCTGTCAGTCATTATTACCATTGTGCCTTTTATTTGGATGGATGAGATCTTGCATATACTAGGTGCTCGTGGTGAAGTTGCCTCTTTAGGCAGGATCTATTTATGGTATATGTTTGGTACAGCTATCATTCAGCTTTCAGGCTCTGTACTGGTACCTTTTGTAAGAAATAATGGTGGTGTAGCTTTTGCTACTAACTTTATGATCTTAGGCTTTGTCATGAACATTGTCTTAGATTACCTACTCATCATGGCCTTCCCATTTGGTATACATGGTGCTGCCATTGCCACCATCTTAAGTCAGGCTGTAACCATTGTAGGTTGCATCTACTATTTAATTAAGCACAAGATGCTAAAGCTCTCAAAGCCTGTAAATGTACGTAAGACCTCATTTAAGATCATAAAGATTGGTATTGCGCCTTTTGGCATCAACATGTCACCTATGGTTTCAATCTTTTTGATGAACAGAAATTCGCTTTTCTATGGTGGACCATTAGCGGTATCTACCATCTCCTGTATCGAATTCATCCTCTCCTTTGTGTACTGCGTACTACAAGGTGTAGGTGCTGGTGCTCAGCCTTTGATGAGTAAGTTTTATGGAGAAAGAAAGTTTACAGACTACGCTATTACAAGACGCCTGTCATTGTATACAGCACTGTTCTTATCAGCTGTAAGCATTGTAGTTATCTATTGTGCTAGAGGACATTTAGGAAATCTTTTTGGTACATCAGATGAAACTGCCCTTGAGATTGCAATTGCAACCCCAGTGTTTTTAGTAGGTATGTTCTTTTATGCTTACAGTAGAATTTGCTCTAGTGCCTTTTATTCTACTGAGCGTGAAACCTGCTCATATGCTTGCATTTACGCAGAGCCAATACTACTTTTGATCCTGTTACAAATCATACCAAGATATTATGATCTGCCTGGTGTTTGGTGGTGTATGGTTTTATCACAGGTAATAGCTGCATGTATCAGCTTCTACCTGAGCAGAAAGACACATGTAAAAAGTGCTAAACAAGCTTGATAAAAGGCTTGATAAGAAAGAGAGATAAGAACTTAAGCTCTGATGACAAGGCCAAGCAAAAGCTTGGCCTTATTATTGATAAATTTGACTGTCTGATTACTTTAACAGATTGTCATCGGTGAAGTAGTCAATACGCATTGCGTGTTTTACTTCACTTAGAGTCTGAGCAGCTGTTGCACGAGCCTTAGCAGTACCCTGCTTTAAGATCTCGTATACATCTGGTAATCTCTTTTCCCAATCATTACGTCTTTCACGGATTGGGCGAAGCTCAGTCTGGATAACATTGTTTAAGAACTTCTTAACTACCATGTCACCTAAACCACCACGCTGATAGTGTGCCTTTAACTCATCAAGATTTTTATAGTCAGGTAAGAACTCAGCAAAATACTCATCCTTGCAGAATGCATCAAGATAAGTAAATACAGGGTTACCTTCAACATGACCAGGATCTTCTCGACGTAAGTGAGTAGGATCGGTGAACATAGACATAACTTTCTTTTTGATGTCTTCTTCAGTATCTGATAAGTAGATGCAGTTACCTAATGACTTACTCATCTTAGCCTTACCATCGATACCTGGTAATCTTAAGCATGACTTGTTAGATGGTAAAACAATCTTAGGCTCTACTAAGGTCTCACCATAAACTTCGTTGAACTTTCTTACGATTTCACAGCACTGCTCAATCATAGGCATCTGATCTTCACCTGCAGGTACTGTAGTTGCCTTAAATGCAGTGATGTCTGAAGCCTGGCTTACAGGATAGCAGAAAAAGCCTAATGGCAGACTTGTCTCAAAATTCTTTTGCTTAATCTCAGCTTTTACAGTTGGGTTACGCTGAACACGAGATACTGTTACTAAGTTCATGTAGTAAACAGTAAGCTCAGCTAACTCAGGGATCATTGACTGAATAAAGATATTTGATTTAGCAGGATCGATACCGCAGCTTAAATAATCTAAAGCAACCTGCATTACATTCTGGCGAACTTTTTCAGGATTATCAGCATTGTCGGTTAATGCCTGAGCATCAGCAACCATGATATAAACTTCATCATAATCGCCTGAATTCTGCAGACTAACGCGCTCTTTTAATGAACCTACATAATGACCTACGTGTAGGCGGCCAGTTGGTCTGTCTCCTGTCAAAATAATCTTTTTCACAATATTCTCCGTTTATTATTCTTTTTGCGCTGTTGTTGATGAATTTATCAGAAATCTATCAGAATTATATTTAGGCAAAAAGTAAATCTTTGGTGCTATTTTACTAATACCAACAAAGCAGGTAAACACTTATTAAAAATAGCTCATTATTATGCAATATCTTTACTGAAATTAAGAGTTTTTAAGCTCGATTGAGGCAATAAGTGTGAACTCTGATACACAAAGAGACTAAATGAAAGAAATAGACAAAGCTGCATCTTATCCTTAGGTTATGAATAAGACGCAGCTTTAAAAGATAGAGCTAAATCTACTTTATCTTTATTACTTCTGATTCTCTACATCTGGACGCCATTTAGCATAGTATGCAAGCTTTTCAGGAGTTCTTGTGTAGTAACGCTCATTCTTGTTGATAGCATCAATTGCCTTCATCTCATCATCAGTTAAGACAAAGTCAAAGATATCGAAATTAGCCTTAATATGCTCTTTGTTCTTTGAACCTGGAATTACGATATTGCCATCCTGGATATGCCATCTTAGGATGATTTGAGCTGTTGACTTGTGGTACTTATTAGCTAGCTCTACAAAGACCTTTTCATTTAAAAGATTCTTATCACCGTGTCCTAATGGATACCATGACTGAGATACAATGCCATTTTGCTTTAGGTAATCTTTAAGCTCTAATTCACGTAAATATGGGTGTAACTCTGTCTGTAAAACCACAGGTTTTACCTCACAGATTGACAAGATCTCTGCTACATCTTCTTTACTAAAGTTTGATAAACCAATAGCTCTTACTTTACCTTCTTTAAAAGCCTTTTCCATCTTGCGGTAACCTTCAATATAGTTACCGGCAGGCTGATGGATTAACAGAAGATCAATGTAATCTGTATCAAGTCTTTCTAAGGTCTTTTCAACAGGATTAGGCTCTTCATAAAATGTTGGCCACAGCTTGGTCTCTAAAAAGATCTCCTCACGTTTTAGACCTGACTTTTTCATACCACGACCAACAGCTTTTTCGTTTACATAAGCATTAGCAGTATCAATAAGTCTGCACTCTGTTTTTAAAGCAGTGATTACAGCATTCTCTGCTTCATCAGGGGTTAATAAATAGGTACCAAGACCTGCCATAGGCATTTTGACACCGTTACTTAAAGTAATGTATTCCATAGTTGTCTCCTATCTATTTAAAATCTGTTTTGAAATCTTTATCTCTAAAACTCATGTGACATCTTTAAAGCTTGCTCTTTGTTGTTAACCATACCGCAATAGCTCATGCCATAGAGCATGGCAAAGCGACTCATGGTGTATTCACCTGCCTCTAACATCCACTTTTCAGGAGCTGCGCTCTGAAAGATAAAATAGAGTTTCCTGCCCTTTAAGGTACCGTTATCAACCTTGCCGTAGAATCTGTCTAACATATTACGCACACTGCCACAGATGTTGTGCCAGTACACAGGTGAGCCTATGACGATGGTGTCAGTAGCTTTCATCTTTGAGATAACAGTATCAAGACCATCCCCTTCAAGCTTCTGACCATAGCTACCAATTATGAAATCTGTAAGATTTAAAGTTTCATAGTCTGTGTTTGTAAGTAAGATCTCTGCTAACTTAGCTGTATTACCTTTTGCATTAGGACTGCCATTTATAAATAAGATGCTCATTGTTGATAACTCCTAAAGGAAGCTGTTTGAGATTTAAAACAGCTTATATATCAGCGACAAGCGTAGTATAGGAAAGATGGTAAGACTTAAGAAGTCTCAATTTTTCAGGCAGTTTATACCTAAAGGTTATAAGTCTTTTTAAGTGAGGAAATGGTATCTAGAAAGTTCTTTACCTGAAGAGTAGGTTCGTTGGCATGCAACAATCCAAAAGGCATAGAGTAATCCCATTTTACTGGAATTACTTTGAGCATTGGATGGACATTAGCCCATCCTGAGAAAGCTAATAAGACTTCTTTTGAGTTTTCACATTGATTAAAGATATTGAGATTGTAAAAATCGAAATCCTTGATATGAATGCGTGGATGATTGTAGGTAATATCATCTCTTAACTTGTCGGTACAGTTAGTCCAACCACGTTTTATGATGAGCAAAGTCTCATCATAAAGATCAGTAATACTAAGTTCATCTTTTGAAGCTAAACGATGATTTACAGATACAGCACAGCAGAATGGTTCCTGCTTTAGCATAAAACCTGAACAATGGTATTTCTCAAGCAGCAGATCATCAAAAACACCTCCTACCACGTCAATGTTTTTTCCAAGATTGTTCAAGATCTCTTTGGCGTTTTCTGGGGTATTTTCAAAAGGTACGATCTGAAACTTGATCTGTGGACAGTGCTCTCGTAAGAGTGAATACAGATCAACTAAGAGCTGAGCAGGAGTTATAGGAGAAGTACCAATGCGGATCATGTCGTCTGTGTTATTTGCTGCATTCTTAGCTCTGTTTACAGAATCATTGCAGTATTGAATGATGTACTTGGCATCCTTGTATAAAGACTCACCTGCTTTAGTTAAGATTAAACCACGGTGAGTTCTTTCAAAGAGTTTTACACCAACTCTATCTTCTAAAAGATTTATCTGCTTAATGATAGCTGAAGGCGTAATACCAGTACTCTCTGCAGTTTTATTAAAACTGCCAGAATCAGCTACTTTGATAAAGGTACTTAACTGTGGATTGTACATATTTATACTCTCAGACTTGCTAAAACTTAGCTTGTTTATCTTCAACAACTAATTTTCAACAAATCGATATTTTCCTTTTCCGTACCCTGAAACTGGTTCGATAATTTTTAGCTCAAGCATTTTTTTTAATAAGGACGAACTTCCTGTATTTTTTAGCCCTAGAACTTTTATTACATCTGCACGACCAAATACTTTTTCAGTAGCAAAAACATTTTTTAATTTTTTAATATGCTCAATAGTCTTTATCGATAAGGACTTTTCGACATCTGAATTTTCTATATCAATGTTCGCTTTTTCAGAGTCAATGTTCGCTTTTTCAGAGTCAATGTTCGCTTTTTCAGAGTCAATGTTCGCTTTTTCATTAAAATTTAACGAACATCTTACATGCAACTCTCTATTACGGAGAGGATTGTTTTCATTCAGCAATAGATTCCTTAAGAACAATTCTAAATACTCTGTTGTCTCGTGAATTCCATTTTTTAAATCGTTATAGTTTGCTCTAACTAAAGAGTTACGAAAATACCAAGCATTTTCAGCAAAAGTGCTATTAGTTACGTCAAATCCAAGAGTATGCAAATATTTAATTAAGAAAACAGCAGTTGTTCTAGTGTTACCTTCTCCAAAGACATGTATCTGCCACAATCTAGAAATAAAAACAGCTAAATGGTGAATAATTTCATCCATTGAGAGATTTTTGTATGAAAACTTTTTCTCACAAGAAAAATCATAATCAAGTGTTGCAAGTAACTCTGTTGCACTTCCATAAATGACAGTGGCTCCGTCTAGAACCCATTCTTTTTTGGTTATATTGTAATCACGGATGCGACCTGCATGTGAGTAGATTCCTGTAAACAACCTTCTATGTATAGAAAGGTACTCTTGATATGTAAAACTAAAAGCTTTCTCAGAAATTAAAGTCGCTATTCTTAAAGAAACTTTATCGGCTTCCTCGGTTCTGTCTGAGGAACTATGTGACGGTTTTTCATTATAGTATTGCTGCAAAAGTGAATTTGCTTCTTCAAACGAAATCTCACCTTCAATATTACGAAGAGCGGTGCTCAGCAAATATTCTGATGTTTTAAGACCATCAACAGCCTGCAAGCCAATAGCAGTATGCCATGCATAGCCTTTATATCTTTTCTCTGGTTCAGATTCTTTAATGTATTCTTCAAAAGGATCTTTATTCAATCTATTTCTCCGTGAAATTTCTTATTCTAGATATACTCACATTCTAGGAATACTCTTCACAGGCATTAAAGTAGCTTCTGCAAAAGTATTGTTACCACAAAACAAATAGTGAAAAATTGTCATCACCGTCTTAATAAATAATGACCTTTTCCTTCTATAGTGGATAATTTACTTTGATAGCAACACCACTGTCTCAATATGGCACGATACCTTCTGATTGATGTCAGGTATTGTGCACGTTTACGGAAACATATCCTGTCAAAAAGGAAACAGGTCCACGCCTTCTGAAACCGCACATTCACAGTTGCAAACAGATGCAATCTGTGGCAAATTTGACATCCATATCACGGTCTTAATCATCGAAGTCTACGGGAACAAATCGGTATAAGGCCTTTTCTACCTATATAATGCAAGGTGATTATACACTGTTGCTTCCTGCCACTGTCTCGACCATTGAGACAGTGAATGCCTATCAACTTCTACACAAGCCTTACGCTCCAACCACTGATTGGCCATACACTCGCATGGAGTTGAGTTGCCGGATTTCATCGTCTCGACCCAGTATCAGGTCCTTATTTCTTTGTGTTTTCTTCTAATTCCAGCATATATTTATCAAAATCAGATAAGAACAATCTATCCTGGATGACACGGTATTTTTCAAATTCTGTCTCAGCATGAAGCTTTGCAATTTCTGCGGACACCTTACCTGCATCCTGCAAAATACCATAGTCAAACATTTCGATGAAGCTGTTGAGTCTCTTTTCCCAGTCCTGCATCGTAAGCGGGATATGACGTAAGGTCATGTTTTCAGCAAAATCCAGGTATGCTGTAACCATACGATTAAGTTGCTTCATTTCATCCTGACTCAAATAATTCTTAGCAACCGTAACATCACTTTTCTTAATCTTTCCTTCCGGAGCATCTGCCCAAGTGGTTAACCCCATATGCTCCTTTGTATGATCAGCTCTTTCCACGATCAGCTCAGCTGCTGTATGACCATGAACTGCGTAATGCATCTTATTCTGAACGGTCGCGTAGAATCTTCTCGTCGTTGCAGAATTTTTATCATAGTCAATGGCTGTCGCATACAGGTCGGTGATCTTCTGATAGAACTTTCTTTCGCTGGCACGGATCTCACGGATGCGCTCTAACTGCTCATCAAAATACTTCTCCGTCAGATACGTTCCTCGTTTCAGCCGTTCATCATCCATCACCCAGCCTTTGATGGTGTAGTCCTTGGCGATCTGGTTTACCCATTTACGAAACTGTACGGCACGCTCGGAATTGACCTTGAAACCTACGGCAATGATCATCTCCAGAGAATAGTGATTTGTATTATAGCTTTTCCCATCAGGGGCAGTTATTCGAAATTTTCGAATAACTAAATCCTCTTGTAACTCACTGTCGTCAAATATCTTTTTAATATGATAATTGATTGTATTTGTTCCTACATCATACAGTGTTGCCATCATCTTCTGTGTCAGCCATATATTTTCATCCTCGTAGCGCATCTCTATGCTGTCCTGATGATCACCTACAGAGGCAACATAGGTCAGGTATTCCGCTGCGCTTGAGCGGATGGTTATCTCATCTTTTTTCTTTGCCAAATGAAGTTCCTCCCTCTTTCTTATCACTAGATCCAGCCATTCTTCTTAAATTTCTCAATCTGAGCTAATTCTTCCTCAGAAGGTTCTTCTGCCTTACCCTTACTAGCCGGAACTTCCAAATATTCGTCATTCCATCTCTTCATAATTTCGATCACCTCATCAGATACGTGAATATCGCGTTTCGTGATGGATTCCATGTTCCAACTAGCAAAACAGAATATTCATCTGCATATTTACTAGCAAAAAAATCAATTAGTGCTTTGCCATAGCCCTTTTCCTGATTTTCCGGATTGACTGCGATATTCTTGATTTCAAGTATTTCGTTACCTTCATCGGTGACAACACATTCAGCTTTTACATCATTGTCTTCAAGCACATACATAGTTCCTTTTTCAAGATAGCGATCAACCATGCTCTCCTTTTCATCAGCTAATAACAATAATGATATAAACTGCTTTTTATTCTCATTCACTTCTCGGATTTTCATATCCATTACTTCTTCAAACTGGAAGTTATAGTGCTATCTTTTTCCATTTTCTAATCTTAGTTCTAAAGGTTCCGAATGGAGCAACTGTGTTAACATGTATGAATTTGTACACTTCCCAGACAGCTGTTTTAGTTGCTTCGTCAGCCCATTTTCTCATATGTGGTTTGAATAATTCTTCCTCACTTAGCGAATCAATCATTGCATAAATAGAATTAACATTCTCATTCAACATATCTTTCAACTCTTGCAGTGACAGGTGCGCATATGTATCTGTGAACCATTGATATAATTTACCAAGATCATTCCACTTAAAATTATCGGATGGAGTTTTGACCTGAAGCCCCATTCTTTCGTCTGCTTCCCATTTAAGAACGAGAGTTGTCCATCCAACTTGATAAGCAAGATTTTCTGCTGGCGTACGATCAACCTCATCAATTTTCTTATCTTTTAAGGTTTCTGGAATATCATTAAATTCTGAAATGTACTTTGCAAAGCTTTTATTTATCTCGTTTTTAAGTTCGTCTTTATTCTCATATGTTCTCACTAGTCTATCTCCTCAACTCCCGATTTCTCAGTTACAAAAAAGCCCGAAAATACGCCTCTTTCTGGCACTTATTTATCTTTCTTTGACATCAAGACTACAGTCTCTACATGAGATGAGTATGGAAACATATCAAAGCCCTGCACTTCTTCAATTACAAAGCCATTGTCTTTTAAAGTCTTTAAATCGCGCTCAAGCGCCTTTAATGAGCAAAAGATATAAGCTAGTTTTACAGGTGACTTTAATCGTGAGATTGCTTTACAGGCATCTTCTCCAATCCCCACTCTTGAAGGATCACAGATAATTGAGGATATATCTTTTTCTTTTACAAGAGAGCTGATGACCTCTTTAATGTCACCTACGATAAAGTCAGTATTGTTAATGTGATTGAGCGTTGCATTCTCAATAGCAGCTTTAATAGACTCAGGCACAATCTCCACACCAATGACCTTTTTAAAATTCTTTGATAAAGGTAAGGTCATGGTGCCTACACCACAGCATAGATCTAAAGCTGTTTTGTCTTTATTCTCACCACAAAAAGACACTGCCTTTTCGTACATCTTTTGCGCTATTGGGTAATTTACCTGTAAAAAGGTATAAGGGCCTGCTTTATAGTTAAAACCACAAAGATCTAGGGAAATCTCATCTTTACCTGAGATTAAGCTCATCTTTTCAGACAGGATCTTATTAGATGTAGCTTCGTTCACATTAAGATAAAGTGAATCTACTTTATCTTTAAACTTTGTTTTAAGCCTATCTATAAAGATGTCACTTGGCTTTTTAGATAGGACTAAAACTGCCATTTTCTCTTTTATGGTGTCACGCAACAACAGTGAGCGTAATGGTCCCTGTTGAGAGGACTCATCATAAACACTAATGCTTTCATCTGTGAAAAACTCACACAGATCGTGTGCAAACTCTGAGAACCAGCTAGGTTCTAATGAGCAGTTATCAACTGCGATTACCTCATGAGAATGAACTTTGTAAAAGCCATTTACAATTCTGTTGTCCTGTTTTGCAAAGTAACGAATGCTCTTATAGCGTGATGGCTTTGAAAGATCAGCTTTTTCAATCGGACTTATTTTACAGTTTTCACAACCTGCCTTTTTTAAAGCTTCAACAATCATTTGCTGTTTACGCTTTAAGGTACCTTCATAGCTGATTGGACCAAAAGACATCACCGACTGTAGTGATGCATCTTTGTAGTCAACTCTGTCAGGTGAGGCTTTAATGATCTTAAGTACCTGACCTGGTCGCCTTTTAGAGCCATTTACAAAAGGCTCTTCAATCTTAGCTAAAACGGTCTCTCCATCAATTACACCGTCTAGGTAAATCTCATAGTTCTCATAATGAGCAATACCCTGACCTTTGTCATTTAACTTTTCAACATAAAGTTCTACAGGATCTTTATATTCAGTAAAGGAGATCTGTTTTATCTTTTTAGGCATGGGTAATTACTATCCTTAAGATCTTGATTTTATAAAAGCTGACTTATCACTCACGATTTTTTGCTCATGAGTTTTTAACATGAGCTTTTACTAAGGCCTTTGATGATTATTTTTAGCGTTGTCTCTGTATTTTTTCTAAGTTTACACTAAGATTGAATGCATAAGATTATACATATACAAAGTTTAAAACAAAAAGGATCATCCTATGAGTAAGAATTCAATTTTAATTGGATATGCTTGTCTTGGAATGTTATGTGCAACAACTTTAAATGCCTGCACTAATCCAGTTTCAGAAGCTGGTACTGTTAACACCTATTATGAAGGTACCATTACTGGTATTGAAGCAATTGATATTGCCAATAAAAAGAACGACAACACCTCAAATACCCTCTTAGGTGCTGTAGGTGGTGCCATTATCGGTAACTTAATCAATAAAAAGAGTTCTGGTACTATCGTAGGCGCAGGTTTAGGTGCATTAGCTGCTGGTTCTGCTTCTAAATACCTAGATCGTCATGACGGCGTAAGATTAACCATCGATTCAGACAATGGTCCATTGATTGTGGATATGCCATTCTCATGTAAGTATGCCGTAGGCAAAAAGGTACGTTTAATCTCAGGTAGCTCACAGGGCTCTGTAATGGTTAAACAGAACGGTCGTTATGTAACAGCAACTGAAGACAGCTATACTAAGTGTCCTGCTGTTTATAACTCAATTAAGAATGATTAGTCTTTCTAGGAAGGATTAAGTGGTGGCCCATTCCTGACTTGAACAGGAGACCAAACGATTATGAGTCGTCTGCTCTAACCAACTGAGCTAATGGGCCGTTATTCGAGGGATTATTGTACAGATTAACCCCTCATCCGTCAAGATTTCAAGTCCTTACTCAAAATCTCCTTTTGGATTTGGGTGTACTCAGATAAAGCATCCATCTTACCCTGACTCATCTCCACACTAAGGATTTTAGCTCTGTCTTTTAGAGGCTTAGTGATAACCTCACTTAAGATATCTGCAAAATACTCAATTCTGTCAACATAAGGGATCTCTCGTATTTCTCCACCTGATTCAAAGGTTAGATTCAGAGGCGCACTGATTAACAGTCTTACAATCTTTTCATAAGGTGTCTGACGGGTCTGCTCAATGAATTTAGCTGGAGTTATATCAGGAGTTTTGGAAATGATCTTCAATAAACCATCTAACTCATCTGCGCCCTTTACACCTAATCGTTTGCACAAAGCTACAAACTCATCTAGCGCAAACTCTCTTTGTACATTAGAGACCACAGTAGGCTGCTGAATAATAAAGGCCATGAGCTTTCTCATAGGAGTCTTAAAGAAATCTCTTGAAACCTCATTTTTAGCAATCTGCTCCTGCTCTTTTTTCTCTTGAGCTACATAAGCACGTGGCTGTTCTACATGAGTTTGCTTTAGCATGTCATAAAGCTGATTCTCAGAGATACCAGATGGCTTTGAGAGTAGTTTTAGTGCGACAGACTGCAATGATACCAATGGAATTGCTTTAATGAGCTTTACAGTATCAGAGATAAAGTTCGACAGTGCATTAGGATCTTTTAAATCATAACTTTGAGACTTGTGCACAATCAAAAACTCTGGATAGCTCATAGCTTCATCTAGGAATTTTACAAAGGCACCTAAGCCCTGCTCTCTAACTAATGAGTCAGGATCATGCTCTGGAGGTAAGAAAGCAAAGCGGATCTCCTTACCATCCTGCAAAATTGGAGTTACGGTCTCTAAAGCATGCCAAGCAGCATGACGACCAGCACTATCACCGTCATAGCAGCACACTACTTTGTCAGTGTAGCGGAACATCTCTTTAATCTGTTCTGGTGTTGTAGCTGTACCTAATGAAGCTACAGCATAGCTACAACCTGCCTGACGCACTGAGATCACGTCCATATAACCTTCAACCACGACAATACGTGGAGGACGGTTGTTATTGGCTTTTAAGACCTCATATAGACCAAATAGCTCATTACGCTTACGGTAAATAGGTGTTTCTTTGGTGTTCATATACTTAGGCTTGTCATCGCCCATAGTTCTGCCACCAAAGCTGATAATTCTGCCACGTCTGTCAAAGATAGGGATCATGACGCGGTTACGGTACATAGAGTGCACACCATAGTCATTGCGCACTAACATACCAAGATCGATTAACTTTTGCTCAGTCTTAGGATCCTGACATAATCTTTCCTGCAAAAAATGAGGATTTTTAGGAGCAAAACCTAATCGGCACTTTAAGATAGTATCTCGTGATAAGCCACGATTTTTAGTAAAGTACTCTAAGCCTTGAGCCCCTTCAGGTGAGTTTAAAACCTGAGTATATAGAGTTGCACATCTGTCCATGAGGTCGTAATACTCTTTTTGCAGATCAACCTCATCTTTAGAACGGACATTAGTAGTGTCATATTCAACTGTCAAACCTGCGTTTTGAGCAATTTCTTCAACTGCTTCTGGGAAACTCAGGTTCTTTAATTTCATAATAAAATCAATGACGTTGCCATGCTCTTTACAGCCAAAGCAGTAAAACATCTGCTTTGCTGGAGTAACACTGAATGATGGTGTCTTCTCATGATGAAACGGACAGCAACAAGTATAGTTTGCGCCTGACTTTTTTAAAGTTACATACTGACCTATAACCTTTTCAATTGGCACATTAGGTAGCAACTTCTCGGTGATAAAACTTTTCTTAATAAACGGCATGGCAAACTCTTAGTGATTTCTCTTAATACTGTTAATGACATTGTTATTCAAGATCCTGTTAATCAAAACTCTGTCTTATAACAGCATATTGCTTAACATAAAGTTAACGATTACTGTGTATTATATGGACATTCAGGTTGTCTTTACAGACGACTAATATAACCGACAATTAATACAAAAATGGTAGAATAGTGTCAAAAAATACGAATTTGACGAACTTTTTTACAAATCGCCTTAAATAACGTTAATTCAGAATCAAAAAATAAAATCTAGCGCTTTTACGGAAAACAAATGTCTACTTACATCTTTGGTGATCTTCATGGCTGTTATGATGAATTTACAGCACTTTTAAAAAATATCAACTACAACGAAAACGAAGATGAACTCATCTTTACAGGTGATTTGATAGGTAGAGGTCCTAAGCCTTGTGAAACTTTAAATCTAATCACAACGTTAAAAGCAAAACACCCTGCCCGTATTCACTCTGTATTAGGAAATCATGACCTAAACTTTTTAGCTGTTTACTTTAGTTACCACAAAGCAAAAGCTAAAGACAATTTAGACGTGATCCTAAATTCACCAAAGCTAAACGACTATGTGGAGTTTTTTAAAAGCACTCCCCTTTTATATGTAGATCCTGAAAAGAAACTTGCTGTAGCTCATGCAGGTATCTATCCACAATGGACTATTGATGAAGCTTTAAAACATACTAAAGTCTTATCAAAGGTAATGTTGGATCCATATCATTTAAAAGTCCTTTTAGCTAACATGTATGCAGATCATCCTGATCATTTTGATGAAAAGATGCTCTCATCCGATCTTAACTACTGGCGCTTTATAGTAAGTGCCTTTACTAGAATGAGACTGTGCTCTCGTGATCTTATCCTTGATTATGGTCATTCAGACTGCTCTGTTACTGATGCTCAAAAGGACAATATCTACCCATGGTTTAACTTTGGAAAACCATTTGAGTATAAAGGAGAGGACTTCACTCTTTTCTTTGGACATTGGGCTGCTTTAAATGCTCAATGCGACCGAGAACATATCATAGCTTTAGATACAGGCTGTGTCTGGGGCGATAAACTTACCTGTTATGCTTTCGAGAAACAAGAAAAATTTTCAGTTTTATCACTTCAAAAGAAAAGAGAATCTAAATAGTTAGATTTATCCACTAACATTTTACTTAGTTTAAAAAATCTCTAAAAAAGCAGTATTAAAAATAAATACTGCTTTTTTATTTATTTTCAATAAATTAAATTTAATTATTGAAATTTAATTTCAAAATAAGCATTCATCTCATTTAAGTCATATCATTAAACTGATCATTTTTGTGCATTATTTTAGTTTTTAATAAGAATTTGAATTTTTAGTTTTGAGATTTAATAATAATCTAACATTTTAGTTTTACTATTATAAACAAGATAAAAACTAGTAAATAATTCACCTTTTACATAAATTAGAACATTACAATCATTACAAGCAACAGGGATTTCATGTCTTAAAAGACAAGAGAAATTTAAGGACATGAGTAATTAGATCACGTGTAAATAACGATGGTGTTTATTATGGAAAAGACGGACGTTAGAAAAACAGATGAGATAAAAACAGGCGATACCAAAACAGAAAAGTTAATCAGGACAGCTATATTCTCCTCTGTAGGATATCTATGTGCTGGTATTACAGTTTCTCTATTTGCAGGCATTAACCTGTGGACTCAGTTTTTAGAAACCGATGAAGCTGTATTCTCACTAGCTGTAGTATTAACTTTCATACTCTCTGCTATTGCAGGTATTGTGTTAATTCGTTACCTCGTACCCAAAATTGGCGCTAAGACTGTGTATGAGCAGGATATCTTAGTTGCTATGATTGGTATGCTCTTTATAGCTCTCTCAATTAACATCGCCATGCTCTTTGTAGGCATCATTGTCTGCTCTGGAGCTTTAGCTGTGTTCTTTTATGAGAACTTTACAAGACAGCTAAATCTTGTAAAAGAACTTAACCATTCTAATCAGGTTAGTGAGAGTAAACAGAGTAAAACTAAAGTCTTTTACCTCTCAGGCTGGGCTTTAGGTCCTATCATTGCAGTTCTTGCAATCTCTATCTTTTCAAATCTAATTGGCGTACTTACTTTAAGAATTCTCTTTGCTCACTTTATCGTGATCTCTTTTTGGTTATGGATACAGCGTTTAGGTGTTCATGAGTCTTTTGCTGATGCACCTACTGCCCTCTTAGCTCATCCTACAGATGCTCTTACCTCAAAAGATCTAAGTGAAAACAAAGCCTCTTCAGAAGATCCTGTAGAAGCTCCTGTAAAAACAGAGTCTTCTGATAGTGAAAACACTAAGCAAGATCTCTCCATATCTCAAGATAAGGCTACAGTAAGTTCAGCTACTGATACCTCAGAAACTGTCTCTTTGGCAACTGACAAAGCTACAACAGATAAAACTGCTACAGATACTGTTTTAAAAGATAAAACTCAATCAGGTACTACCCAATCAGGTAAAGATAACTAAGCAAAGGTTAAGTCATGAATAACATCTTTAAACTTGCCCTGCTATCTTTACTGCTGATAGCATCGCCTTATGCTCTGGCTGATGAGCCATTATTTACACGTTACACTTTCTATGGCATTCGCTATGAGATGATCATCTTTGCGCTAATGTTAGTAGGTGTTGCTGTTTTCTATACCAAAACCATGAAGGTAGCTATCATTGGTCTGCTTTCATTGTGCTTTTACAAATATGAATTTACCGATGGCTTTTCTGTAATTAAAAAGCTTATTGGCTATGTAAATACTGATGGTCAATTTGTAAGTGGCTCTTGGAATACTTATTTAAACTTAGCTTTAATGCTACCTGGCTTCTCTGTCTTAGCTAAAGTATTTGAGGACTCAAAGCTACCATCTATTATTCCTCGTTACCTGCCTAAAGGGCACTGGGGAGGATTTGCCTTATTACTGTGTATCTTTGCCCTAAGTACCTTCTTAGATAATATTGCAGCAGCCATGATCGGTGGCTCCATTGCCATGATCGTATTTAAAGGTAAGGTGCATATCGGCTTTGTTGCAGCTATTTGTGCTGCCTCAAACGCAGGTGGTGCAGGCTCTGTCGTAGGTGATACCACTACTACTTTGATCTGGATCTTTGGTAAAGATCCTCTGGTATTAGCTCAGGCATTCTTACCTGCTACAGTAGCTATTCTGGTAGTAGCTTACTTTGCTTCAAAGCAGCAGGAAAAGTATCATCCAATTACAACAGATGTTGAGAGTAACGTCGCTGTTGATAAGAAAAAGCTCTCTGTAGTAGGTCTTATCTTAATTGGAGCTATTAGCTTTAACTATTACTTTGAGTTCCCAGCTTTAGGTATCTGGCTTGCAATTATTCTAGGTGAGCTTATCACCAGAATTGATCTGAAAGTTGTAAAGTCATCTTATGAGAGTACTGTTTTCCTGGTAGCTTTAGTGTTCTGTGCAGAGCTTGTACCTATTGAATCCGTACCTGATGCTTCAATTCTGTCTACCATGGCTATAGGTTATGTTTCAGCTGTATTTAATAACATTCCATTAACTCAGCTGTGTCTAATCAAAGGTGGCTATGACTGGGCTTTAATTTCCTATGCTGTAGGCTTTGGTGGTTCAATGATTTGGTTTGGATCTTCAGCAGGTGTTGCTGTCTGCGATATGTTCCACAAAGCTCGTAGCTTCGTTAACTGGTTACGTTATGGCTGGCATATACCTTTTGCCTTCATGGTAGGCTTTGGTGTTTACCTCTTGATTTTAGGTTGGGATCCTATGAAAGGTAATCCACCAGATCAGATGCCTGAACCAGTTTCATATTCACAGAGTATTGGTAACAGTCAGATCCACAACGGACAGACTCATACCACTCAGGATCTAAAGGTAGAAAAAGAATAACTATGTAGATAAAGGCTTGTAAAAGAGGCTGTTTTAGGGAGCATCAATGCTCCCTATTTTTTTACTATTTAGAACAAGTTTATTTAGTCCAAGTTTGGAAGTGGTAATCAAAACCGCACTTGTCTGAATGGAAAGCTACATCATCGAGTAGTTTAAAAGGATATTTAGTAAAGTCAGGGAATTTAGTATCGCCTGAAAATTCCTTGTCGATAGTAGTCAAATGTAGAGTTGAAGCTAAAGGTAGAGCTTCTGCGTACATACGGGCACCACCTATCACCATCAAAGTCTTATCGCCTACAAGTGCGATAGCTTCATCAAGTGACTTTACTACAGTAAGACCTTCAACCTTTTTATCAAAGGTTGAACTTACCATGATGTTCATTCTGTTAGGTAATACACGACCGATTGACTCAAAGGTTCTTCTGCCCATAACTACAGGGTGACCTGTAGTTATTTCTTTAAAGTGTTTTAGATCCTCTGATAAATGCCAAGGGATCTGACCTTCATTGCCAATCACAAAGTTCTTTGCAATCGCTACAATAATCTGAATATCTGCCATGATTAGTTCCTATAGATAAACTCAGGACCTTCATCATCGTCAAAATCGTCTTCATCACGATTGTTTTCACGAACTTCAGGCTCAGTCCAGATGAACTCTTCAGCTTTTGGCTTCTCAGGCTCTTCAAGCTCTTTTTGCTTAACCTCATCCACAAGATCTTGCAGTGCATAAATAAGATCATTTACACCGGTCTTAGCTAAACCTGAAATGATAAAGGTTCTCTCAGGCTTTACTTCAACTGAGGATGCGATCTTCTCTAAGATCTCTTTAGCTTCTTCTTCGGTACCTAAATCAACCTTATTAGCAACTAACCAGCGAGGCTTGTTGTAAAGCTCATGAGCATACTGCTTAATCTCATTTTCGATGATATTAGCATTCTCAACAGGATCAGAACCGTCAACAGGATGGATATCCACTAAGTGTACTAAAACACGGCAACGCTCTAAGTGCTTTAAGAAACGATGACCAAGACCTGCGCCTTCTGATGCGCCTTCAATTAGTCCAGGAATATCCTCAATAACAAATGAACGTCCCTGTGAAGTTTTAACTACACCTAATGATGGAACTAAGGTAGTAAATGGGTAATCAGCAACCTTTGGTTTTGCAGCTGATACTGCTCTTACAAAGGTAGACTTACCAGCATTTGGCAGACCTACTAAACCTACATCTGATACAAGTAGCATTTCAAGCTTTAACTGACGTCTCTCACCTGGAGTTCCGTTAGTCTTCTGTCTTGGAGCCTGGTTAGTTGCTGATTTGAAGTGGGTATTACCAAAGCCATGACGACCGCCACGAGCTACGCATAATACGTCACCTTCTTTTCTTAAATCACCAATAACCTCACCAGTTGCTACGTCGGTTACACGAGTTCCAACAGGAACTAAAAGGATCTTGTCCTCACCACGAGCACCAGTACAATCAGCAGTACCGCCGTTTTCACCACGACCTGCCTGATAGAATTTAGTAAATCTATAGTCAACTAAAGTATTGAGATTAACGTCAGCTCTCATATAAACGTCGCCGCCGTCACCACCGTCACCGCCATTAGGGCCACCACGAGGTACGTACTTCTCACGTCTAAAGCTAACAATACCGTTACCACCATCACCAGCTTCTACGCGGATTATGGCTTCATCAACGAATTTCACCTTATGATCCTCCAGATTACAAGATGGCAGCAGGTATGCGCCACTTTAATTATTTGACACTGATAAAAGTCAATACAGACTAAAAAGGCCCGCATCTGCGAGCCCTTTCATTGTAAACCAAATTCGGTATTACTGCTGAGTCTCAACGATCTCAACGAACTTGCGGCCCTTAGCGCCACGAGTTACGAAGGTAACTTTACCGTTTGCCTTAGCAAATAATGAATCATCCTTTGCTAAACCAACGTTTGCACCTGCGTGGAAGTGTGTGCCACGCTGACGAACGATGATGCTACCAGCTGATACAGTCTCACCAGCGTAAGCTTTAACGCCTAAACGCTGACTGTTGGAATCGCGGCCGTTACGAACGGAACCACCAGCTTTCTTGTGTGCCATTTATTCCTTTCTCCTAACTAATTACTGCTGAATGCCAGTAATCTGTAAATCGGTAAACCACTGACGATGGCCAGTAACCTTCTGGTGGTGCTTACGACGACGGAACTTAACAATCTTAACTTTCTCGCCACCGTGTGCGCCTAAAACCTTAGCGGTAACCTTTGCACCATCTAAGTATGGAGCGCCAACCTTAATGTTGGTGCCATCTGATACTAATAGAACTTTATCTAGTTCGATATCGCTGCCAGCCTGGGCATCGAGTAGCTCAACGCTTAGCACGTCGCCCTCGGAAACCTTGTGCTGCTTGCCGCCGCAAAAAATAACTGCGTACATGCTCAAACTCCGGGTAAATGCAGGAGTTCTGCTCCCGCAATCAATTAAAACTGTGCCCACTTGGGGCGATAATGGGTCATTATTTTACAGACAAAATAAGCAAATTGCAAGTCTTCTGACAAGACTTACACTTATTAATTATCTCTGGATTATGCTTTTTCATTAATACATGTTGTTCAATGCATTAATCGACCTATAAAAAGCGGTATGAATTTTATAGCTTATTCGGTGCAATTTCAAGATTTTTATTAATTCATGCATTTTTCAATCATTATTCGATGTTACAATTATCACATCTTGTGAGAGTTATAGCATGTATACAATTGATAATGAAATAGAAAAAGACTTAGATAAAGTCGAAGAGATCCTATCTACCCTTCTATCAGGATCTGCCTATGAGGCTAATGTAAATGCAATGTGCCAACACGTAGTTAAAGCTGGTGGCAAACGAATTAGACCTAGACTATCAATCTTATCCTGGCATGCACTAAATTCACATAACCATACAGTATCTGACAACTATGAAAGGATGCTCAAGTTTGCCTCAGCAACTGAACTTCTTCATACAGCGACCTTAGTTCATGACGACGTCATCGACAAAGCCACAATAAGACGAGGTGTTAGCACCTTAAATGATACTGAGGGTAATCATGCTGCTGTGTTAGCAGGTGACTATCTATTTACACGTTGTTTCTTCTGCTTACATGATGTAGAAGAGCCAAAGCTCTTTTCTTTAGTTAATGAAACTCTCGCAGCTCTAGTCATGGGCGAAATCAATCAGCTTCATAATCAGGGCGATTTAAACATCTCCATTGCCGATTATGAGCAGACAATTTACTGTAAGACTGGAGCTTTATTTGAGCTTACTACCTCAGGTATTGCTATCTTAGAGAAGGCTCCTGACAACATCATTGAAGCTTTAAAAGAATATGGCAAACAGTTAGGTATTGCCTTTCAGGTAGCTGATGACATGCTAGATTACTCTTCAAGCACTCAGACTTTAGGTAAGTCTATAGGTGAAGATCTTGAAGATGGCAGAATTACCCTACCTTTAATTTTGGCTTTAAAACACACCTCAGATAAAAAAGGTCTTGAGAAGGCAATTAAAGATTGTAATTTAGAGAAGGTACTGACCTTTATTAAAGAGACTGACTCTTTATCTTTGTGCCGTGATTTTGCTTTTGAAGCTGTAGAAAAAGCTAAAAAAGCTCTGGATGTTATTGAAGACTCTCCTTATAAAGATATGTTAGTTGAGCTTGCTAAAAAGGCTGCTAACAGAAAGAAGTAATTGTAACGCGCCAAAATTCAGTTATTCTTCAGCTAACTTTCAACAGATCTTTTAACCAATCCTTTAAATAAAAGCCACAACTGTGGCTTTTACTTTTAATTTATCCAATTGTCATTGTAACTAGATAATAATGCCATGTAAGTGGTCAACTTCGTGTTGTACGATTTGAGCTGAGAAGCCTGATAATTTCTTAGACTTCTTTTTGAACTTATGATCTTCATACTCAACTACGATGCTCTTGTAGCGGGTAGTCTTTCTTACACCTTCTAAAGATAAACAGCCTTCTTCTGTTTCATATGGATCATGCTTTTCTACAATCACAGGGTTGTACATAATCACCAAGGTCTGATGGATGTTTACAGCAATGATATTTAGGGAATGACCAATCATGTTAGCTGCAAGACCTACACAGGTTTCACTGTTATGCTCTAGGGTATCTAACAGGTCAATTGCTACCTGCTTGTCTTTAATTGTAGCCTCAGTACTTGGGATCTTTAAAAACTCTTCGTCTTTGACGATTTCTCTAATCATGTTTTACTCTTTAAATCTGCGCAATTTGATGACTATTCAATCATTTATATCTGCACTTACAAAAAAGGCCTAGTCATCACTGAGAAGGCCTTCTTTACTAAATTGGTTTACTTTAGAAAAATCTATGCTGTAGATTAGTTAGCAAATGGATCATCTAAGTAAATTGTCTGATCTCTTTCAGGACCGGTTGATAGAATTGCAACCTTAGCACCTGATAGCTCCTCTAAACGCTTGATGTAGTTCTGTGCGTTTACAGGTAAGTCTTCCCACTTGGTTACACCAAAGGTTGACTCTTTCCAGCCTGGCATTGACTCATATACAGGAGTAATACCTTCATATTCATGAGCTGATAAAGGAGGTAACTGACGAATTGAACCGTCCTTCATCTTGTAAGCTGTACAGATCTTAACTTCATCCATACCGTCTAATACGTCCATCTTCATTAAAGCTAAACCAGTTAATGAATTAATGGTTACAGCACGACGCATTGCAACAGCATCATACCAACCAGTACGACGTGGACGACCAGTTACAGCACCGAACTCAGCACCGCGCTTGCGGATACCTTCACCTACTTCGTCATTTAACTCTGTAGGGTATGGACCGCCACCTACACGAGTGGTGTAAACTTTAGCGATACCTAAAACGTAATCAATGTCTAATGGTCCTGCACCAGAACCGGTTACACAGCCACCAGCTACAGTGTTTGAAGAGGTTACGAATGGATAAGTACCATAATCGATATCTAAGAATGTACCCTGTGCGCCCTCAAATAAGATCTTCTTATTTGACTTACGGCCTTCAGCTAAGATCTCTGAAACATCAGCTACCATAGCTAATAAACGGTCACGGATACCTTCGATATATGACAGAACTGACTCATATGAAACTTCAGGCTCATTGTAGTAATTCTTTAACATGAAGTTTCTGTAGTCTAATAAGCTCTTTAGACGAACCTTAAAGTTCTCCATATCATACAGATCACCTACACGAACACCTCTACGAGCAACCTTATCCTCATAGCAAGGACCGATACCACGACCTGTAGTACCGATAGCATTCTTACCGCGTAATTTCTCTGCACCTTTATCAATAGCTGGATGAATAGGTAACAGTAATGCACTAGCACCTGATACCTTAATTCTCTTCTCTACGTCTTCAACGCCAGCCTTGTTTAACTCCTCGATTTCCTCGAAAAGAGCACCTGGGTTTACTACGACACCAGAGCCGATTAAGCATAAGCATGATTTGTGTAAAATTCCTGATGGAACTAAACGAACCACTACTTTCTTATCGCCTACAACTAAGGTGTGACCTGCATTATTGCCACCCTGGCTGCGAACTACTATGTTAGCCTTTGAAGTTAATAAATCAGCGACTTTACCTTTACCTTCGTCGCCCCATTGTGTACCAAGCACAATCACATTATTAGGCATTATTTATTCCTCGTTGAAGAACCTTAGCTGTAAAAAATATTCACCGAAATGAAGATTATACATAATTATGGTTTACTTGTACCATTTGCATCATTAAAGAATTTGAAAAATTCACTATCTGGCTGTAATACAAGTGTGTCCTTACCCTTCATTGAATTCTTGTAAGCGTCCATAGAACGTAAGAACTCAAAGAGTTTTGGATTCTGTTTGTAGGCTTCTGCATAAATTCTGGTAGCTTCTGCATCACCTTCACCGCGTAGTGAACGAGCCTGACGCTCAGCCTCTGCAATCTTCACTACAACTTCTCTATCAGCATGAGCCTTAATTGCTTCAGCCTCTTTACGGCCCTGTGATCTGTGTAATTTAGCAACAGCATCACGCTCAGCTCTCATACGCTGATAAATAGAATTTGAAACCTCAGGAGGTAAGTTAATCTGTTTGATACGAACATCAACAATCTTAATACCTAGAGCTTTAGCAGATGCACCAATGTCTTTTAGGGCATTCTGCATAACTTCATCACGCTTAGACTGACTTACAGTAGCCTCTGGAGTATTAACCTGAGCAGTTTGTGTGGTGTTATCCTGAGAATTATCCTGTGATGCTTCAGTTGCATTAGCCTGATTGTTATCTACAACAGTATCAAAATCACTCTCTTCTAGAGCTGCATCCTGACCATTGTTCTGACCAGAAACAATCTCATGAATAGTCAAACGACCGATTTGGCTTCTCAATGAGTTGTTAATACGTCTACGTAATAACTCCTCAGCCTGTAACTTGTTGCCACCTGCTGTGGTTAAGTAATAAGTTGCAGCATCTAAAATCTGCCACTTTACATAAGAGTCAATGATTACGTCTTTTTTCTCAGAGGTAACAAATCTGTCAGCAGATGAGCTGATAGTCTGAATACGTACATCAAGATCTTTTACATGATCAATAAATGGAGCTTTGATATGTAAACCAGGATCTACAATGTTTAACTTACCATCTGAGTTTCTTAAAACTTTACCAAATCTGGTAACGATGCCCTTTGAGCCTTCGTTCACCACATAAAGACTGTTAAAGCCAATAAAACCTAAAACAACTACTACCACTAGCAGCAGATTAAGCAATCCCTTATTCATTATCTTACCCTCCTGCTTGAAGTTCCGTAGCTATTTTGAGTGCTCTCAGACAGAGGTGGATACTGATCCTCTGTTCTTAGTGGCACCTGCTGTGTGGTTGAACTCTGTGAAGTTGTAGCAGGTGTAGAGCTTGAGCTTTGGTTGTTCTCAGTCTTTACACTCTCAGTGCTGTTATTTGACTGAGGCATTGGCAGATATAAAACTGGAGATGAACCTTTTGGTACATCTAGGAAGATCTTTTGGCTCTTGCCTAGAACTTCCTGCATTGTCTCAAGATAAATTCTAGTCTTGGTAATATCTGGAGCTGCGTTGTACTCAGGTAAAACCTTTTCAAAGCGAGCTACCTCACCTTCTGCCTTTAGCACTACCTGAGAGCGGTAAGCTTCAGATTCCTGTTTAATTCTCTGAACCTGACCTTCAGCTTTTGGTAAAACTTCGTTTGCATAAGCTTCAGCTTCTCTCTTGTAACGCTGCTCATCTTCTTGAGCTGCAATAGCATCATCAAATGCTTCTTTTACCTGATCTGGAGCTCTAGCTGGCAGGAAGTTAACATCAACAATGGTAAGACCAGTGTTATATGGTTCAATAATAGAGGTTAGAAGCTCACGAGTGTTCTGACGCACCATCTCACGACCTGAGGTTAAGATGTCATCCATTAAGGTATGACCTACTACATAACGTAAGGCACTGTCAGTTGCTTCTAATAGAGTGTTATCAGGATTTACCACAGAGTAGAGGTATTTTACAGGATCTGAAATTCTGTACTGAACATCCATCTCCACGATAACTACGTTCTCATCTTCTGTAAGCATGGTACCTGATGACTGAATTGAACGAACCTGCTCAATATCAACTACATTTACAGTATCAATGCCTGAGAACTTCCAGCGCAGACCTGAATCTACAACATCATAGATTTTACCGAAACGCAAAACTACGCCCTTTTCAGCTTCTTTTACAGTATAAAAACCTGTAAAGATATAGAAGCCTAGAGCAATTACAGCAACTAGTGTAAAGACGTTCAGTCCTGATGCAGGAGCTTTTCCGCTTCTTGAAGAAGAACGCTTTCCATTTAAGCCTAAAAGATCTTTTAATGCTTTTAAAAGACCTGATAACAAATCGTCCCCAGAAGAACTTCTATTCTCACGACCCCAAGGATCTTGAGAAGACTGTTCTCTCTTCTTTTCTTCATCTGAAGAATTATTTGAGCCAGGAGCGTTCCAGCCCATAAGATCTTTATTATTTTCCATATTTCTAGTTCACTGAATCAAAATCAAATTCGTTGCTCTGTATCCAAGGCTTTTTATCCTGAATACAGGTTTCAGATAAGGCACCATTGGTTTTACTGTCGATAATTGCAGCATCAACAGCTGTAATTTTTACATCCAAAAGACAGTTACCATTGTCATCATACTGTTCTTTATCTACTGCATTTGATGCATACAGTAAGCTTCTTAATTTGCCGTGACGTCCGTCTATCTTAACAGTAAATTCGCACAAATTATCAGATAAAAGCTCACTTACGGCTGATAATAATTTATCAATACCAAAACCTGTAAGAGCACTCACATATACACGGTGAGGGGCACCGTTATCATCACGGATGATCTCATCGGCACTGTCTTCAATAAGGTCTGCTTTGTTGTAAACAACTAAAGTCTTAATATCCTCAGCTCCAACCTGTTTTAAAACAGCATTTACAGCTTCAATATTAGCTTCTTTGTGCTCATCTGAGGCATCTACTACATGGAGTAACAAGTCAGCTTGAGCAGTTTCTTCTAGAGTACCTCTAAAAGCTGCGACCAAATCATGGGGCAGATGACGGATAAAACCTACGGTATCGGCAAATACAGCCTTACCAATTACAGGTAGTTCTACAGTTCTTAAAGTAGGATCTAGTGTTGCAAACAACTGATTGGCAGCATAGACATCAGAATTTGTAAGTCTGTTAAACAGAGTAGACTTACCAGCATTGGTGTAACCTACAAATGAGACTACAGGCACAGCATTCTTTTTTCTGAGACTACGGTTCTGTTCACGTCTTAAAGCTACTACTTCAAGATCTTTTTTAATTGCAGAAATTCTTTCTCTTAAGGCACGTCTATCAAGCTCGATCTGAGTTTCACCAGGACCGCCTCTTAAACCGAAACCACCTTTCTGTCTTTCAAGGTGGGTCCAGCCTCTTACAAGTCTAGCCTGCTCGTATTGCAACTGAGCTAACTCAACTTGTAGCTTACCTTCATAAGTTCTAGCTCTCTGGGCAAAGATAGTCAGGATGAGGGCAACTCTATCCATAACTCTTACGCCAAAGGCTTTCTCTAAATTTCTTTCTTGGGCAGGAGTAAGCTTGTTGTTAAAGATTACGGTCTGAACGTCATAAGCTTTGACAGCATCGGTCACTTCGACCACTTTACCTGAGCCAATAAAGGTACTTGGATCAGGAGATTCTCTTTTGCAAGAAACGCAAAAAACTACATCTCCTCCGCCAGACTCAGCAAGGAGTTGTAGTTCTTTTAAATCTTCTTGTGATTGGGCCTGAGGTAACTCGACATGCACAAGTAGTGTTGAGCCTAAAGACTCAAACTCTGATTGAGGCATTAGAATATTATCTCAAACTCTAAATTATTCTTCAGCTGCAGGAGCTTCTTCATCCTTATCTTCAGCTGGGCTGATGGTTACTGCACGAGCAGGAACAATTGTAGAAATTGCATGCTTGTATACCATCTGGCTTACTTGATTCTTTAACAAGATCACGAACTGATCGAAAGACTCAACCTGACCCTGTAATTTGATGCCGTTTACAAGATAAATTGAAACAGCGATACGATCCTTACGTAATGCATTTAAGAATGGATCCTGAAGTGACTGTACTTTAGCCATATTATTATGTCCCTTAATTATCATTATTCTCAACGGGAAGCTCACTACAACAGCTGATACTTCTTACGAGCTCTCTTAGCTGTTTTGTTTTGCTATCGTCATAGCTTTGAAAAAAATTGATCCTAGTTAAAGGTTTCCACCAAAAGTGGGGCACCTTTATTTTAACAGTAAAAGGTAACCTTTTACTGTTTTTTATCATAAATGGATAAATAAAATCTAGTTTTTGTAATTTAGCATCAAAAAAGAGCATTCACTCTTTTTATAAAAACTCTCTTTATAAAAGCTCTCTACTTATAAAAGAAGCTATCTCTTACTTTTGATAAGAGTTCTTTACGTTATAAACCACTTCACGCAAACCATCTTCAACCGAGATTTTACCTTTAAAAATACGTGGTAACTGATTTGAAAATGGTAACCAGAATTTATGCATTTCACTTACAGAAGGCATAGCCTCAGCAAGCTTTGCCTGCTGAATGAAGGCGCTTGCGTATTTATCGTTTGCAATATCAGGATCATCTAAAAGTTTTGATGATGCTGGAATTTCACCTGTAAGCTTAAATCTTGGTTTTGCGTATCTGTCTTGAGTTAAGAATTTAGCCAACTTTAAGGCAGCTTCATAGTCTTTAGCCCAATGAGAGATGGCAAAGCCTCTTACACCTAAGAAGCCTACCATTTGTCGACCTTCTTTATTTACAGGTAAAGGCGCAGTTGCAAAATCAACATGACTCTTAAGAGCAGAACCTACATCCCATGAACCTAGGATGGTAGCAGCAGCTCTGCCTTGGCAGAACATTTCAACTAAATTAGTAGAGCCATTAAGACCGTTGACAACGTTAGGAATTAACTTTGCATTATAATATTCTTTAAGCTCTTTAATGGCACTGATAGCCTCAGGAGTGTCTAGTCCTACATCATTAACATTTACAGCACCAATTTTGTTTCTGCCAAAGACATAAGCTCCATGAGCTGACAGCATTGGCATTGCATAGAACAGATCATCGAACTTTGCGACAAAGCCGTTTCTGCCATTTTCTTTTTCAAGTTTGGTGTATTTAAAATAGGAATCTAGAGTATCAAAAGGCTTTGAGAGGTATTTCTTGTTATAAAAGATAGCTAAAGTTTCGACACTCTTAGGTACAGCATATTGAACCTGATCGATAGAGACAGCATCGATGACGTTATCAGGATATCTAGCCTTTTCCTCATCGGTCAGATATACAGGATCGATCATGCCTTCTTTAGCAGCCATACCTAATTGATCGTTTGGCAATAAGATGACATCTGGTCCCTGTCCTACAGGACCATCTAAACGCATCTTTTGCAAAGCATAGATATAGGTTTGTTCTTGTATTTTTACATCGATTCCAGTTTCATTAGTAAAAGCACTGATTGCCTGTGCTAAACCTGATCCCTTACTGTAATCTTCCCATACTGTAAGCTCTAGTGCCTGAGTAGAGCTAATAGAACAGCACATCACAGTGAATACAACTGCAAGTCTCGTCCTGAGCGACATTTTTAAACTCCAATAAATAGAGAGAGCTGTTTTTTATCGTTTGATTTTATTTTTATAATTTATGTGATCGTTAGGTCACCTAATCCCATATTTATGCTTGATTTTACGATATTTTTGGGGAATTTATAATGAAAGTGATAAAAATGCACGCATGATCAAAAAAAATCCACCTTAAGAGAGAATAAGGTGGATAAAACACTAAGAAAATGAGGAAACACAAGATTTACTTATATAAGGCATAGCCTTGACTTAAAACTTATAAATCTGTCCTTAGTTTGTTTGAATGTCTATTTAACTTGACTTTCAAATATTCACAGAACTTATATAGCTTTAATCTAGCGAATAAAGTTATATGGAATTTCTGGCATAGCGCCCTTTTGAGTACATACATAGGCAGCTACATTCACAGCTTTTTCATGAGCCTTAGCAAGAGGTTCACCTTTCATTAAAGAGCTGATGATAGTTGCAGTAAAGGAGTCACCTGCACCTACGGTATCTACGATATTCTCAACTTTTGGAGTTGGTAATAATGACTTTTCATCATTTAGATACACAGTGCTTTCTTTAGCTCCTTCTGTAAAGATAAAGCAATCAATGCCTCGGTTTTGCAGATACTCAAAGTATCTGTCAGCATTGCAATCTTTAAGACCTGCAATCTCGCTTAAAATTGGTAATTCATCTTCATTGCACTTAAAGACATTTGAACGCTTTAAAGACTCTTCGATGATAAATTTTGAGTAATATTCACGACGCAGATTTACATCAAACACTTTTAAAGAGCCTTCTTTCATTACATCTAAAAATGCCATGATAGCGCCGTGAGAGATGCGATTTCTCTGTGCTAATGAGCCAAAGCACACCATATCAAGGCTCTTAGCGGTTTCTAAGAGTAGTGGTGTTAATGGAATGTTGTCATAAGCTGTATCTTCTAAGAAAGTATAAGTAGGTACACCATCATCACTTAAATCAACATTTACAGCACCGGTCTGTTTGTCGTTCTCTAAAAGTAATGCTGGCAGGAACTTACAGGCTAATAAGTCACGAGCCTTAAAGCCTAAAGCGTCCTTACCTACAGAACTAATAGCCATAGCTTCTAGTCCTTGCTGCTTACAGTGGAATGCAAAGTTAGCAGGAGCACCACCAATTTTTGCGCCAGTAGGTAAGACATCAAATAGAACCTCGCCTAAACCTGCGCACTTAATTCTCTTTCCTTGAAATTTTGAAAAATCTAACATGATAACTCTCACAAAGTTTGAATTGACTGAACGACTACATCTGAATTTCTGAACTCGATGCTCTTCTTAACAACATTGATTTAAGGCAGATCTTTTCAGGATCACCTTGTTTACCCTTAATTCTTTCTAGCAAGATTGAGGCAGCCTCACGGCCCATCTCATCTACAGGCTGACACATTGAGGTGATAGGTGTTGGATAGAAACGACACCAGTCACTGTCACCGTATGACACCACAGATACATCTGTTGGGAGCTTAAAATCTTTTAAATTCAGGGCATATAAGATACCTGCAGTGATAGCATTGTTAGCACCAACAATAGCTGTAGGTCTTAAAGCCTTATTCTTCATCATGAGGATATTGGTCTTTTCAAAAGCACCAATAAAAAGCTCGTCATAAGACTCTGCATCAATCTCTTCAATTTGCACGCTTGATGAGTTGGTAGAGGCTTGATTTGTACTCTCAACTCCCAAACAGCGCTCATTGAAGGTATAAACACGTCTTGCACCTGTGATAAAGACAATTCTGTCATGGCCTAATTCACGCAAATGATCAATAGCCTGGCTTGCGCCATAACGGTTATCTTCAATCACACTGTCAAAAGACAAATCCTCACTGTTTCTATCCACCAAGACAATTGGATAGTTAGCTTCTACAGAGTTAATCGTTTTTGAAAGAGTTAATCGTTTTTGAAAAACGAGCTGTAGGCATAATGATAAGACCCTTTAAATTTAAAGAGGCCCATTGCTTTAAAAGACGGTTTTCAATACTGCTCTGCTCATAATTACATCCCACAATTGCAGAATATCCGCTGTTCTCTAGAGTGTCGTGAACTGCCTTTACAATCTGGTTTGAAAATGAGTTTGTAAGATCAGCTACGATAACTCCAATTAAATTGGTAGCAGTAGCAGCAGTGGCATCGTCTCTTAACTTTTGTAAATAGCCCAGTTTTTCTGCCATTTGCAAAACTTTGTGTCTAGTGTCTAAAGAAACCAACTCAGGTTTCTTTAATGCTCTAGACACTGTTGATGGAGCAATACCGAGCTCTTTTGCAATTTCAGTAATATTAGCCATAACAATAAATACACATCACTGTCAAAAACCGTCATAACAAAATTCACAAGTACATTTAGAATTTAAAAATCAAAATTCATTTACAAGTACTTCATTTGAATTTTTCATGAACTTAACTTTGGCGAATTATACAAATGAAAAAATTTGTTGTGGAATAAAATTTTTTGCTTTTAGGCTCTTTTCAAATTTTTTAATGCAAATTTTTGCAAAGATATAGTAAAGTTTTTGTAATTTTCAAATAGATTGTTTTGAATTTACATTTGATCTGCTAATTGATTTTTACTTTCATATTCTTGATTTATAAGAATTATTTTAACAAAATCCTACCTCAAAATTTACAAATTTTTGCACAATTTTCATTCAAAAATTTTACAAAAAGCATATAAATGACCTTCTGTTTATGATTTATGCAAAATTTTGCATAAGATTTTGTGAAACCATTGCATTTTTTATTTTTCAACCTTGTGAGATTATTTGCGCCAGACAAAAATCAGATCTTCTGAATTTACTTATTGAAATTTTCTATATATAAATTCAGATTTTCTGGGCAATCGAACAATGTTTTAAGGGATTATTGTCATGAACAAGAAATTATTACTCTGGGCTATCACCTCAGCTCTAGCAGGATTTCTCTTCGGTTTTGATACCGTAGTTATTTCTGGTGCTGAAAGCAAAATTCAGCAATTATGGTCATTAAGTGGATCAATGCATGGTCTTGCTATCTCAGCAGCACTTTGGGGTACTGTATTAGGCTCTCTAATCGGTAGTATCCCAGCAGCTAAATTTGGTAGAAAGAAGACCTTAGTTGCAAACGGTGTGTTATTCGTTGTAGGTGCTATAGGTTCAGCTATCGCCTGGGACGTATCATCATTCTTTATCTTCAGATTCATAGGTGGTATCGGCATTGGTGTTTCAACCGTTGCAGCTCCTCTATTTATCTCTGAGATCTCACCTGCTGGCGACAGAGGTAAGTTAACTGGTCTATTCCAGTTCAACATCGTATTCGGTATCTTAATGGCATTCTTCTCTAACTACATCATTATTCATTTAGCTCCAGAAGAGACTGCATGGAGATGGATGTTAGGTATTCAGTTACTACCAGCTTTAATCTATACCGTAATGTGCTTCTCATTACCTGAGTCACCACGTTGGTTAATTGTTAATGCTAAAAAGGATGCTGAAGGCAGACACGTATTCTCTTTAATTAACCCTAAGATGTCTGATGCTCAATTAGACGAATTAGTTCAGTCTGTAAAAGAGAGTGCAGCATCTGAAGATAAGTCTCATCAGAGCAAGACTAAGTTCTTCACCAAGCGTCTTCGCTACCCAATCCTATTTGCTTTCTTAATTGCAGCATTTAACCAGTTATCAGGTATTAACATCATTCTATACTTCGCTCCAAGACTGTTAGGTCTTGCTGGTATGGAAGATCCTGTGGCTGCATCTATCGCTTTAGGCTTTACTAACTTAATTGCAACCTTTATCGGTATTAGACTTATCGATATCTTAGGAAGAAAGACCTTACTTATCATTGGTTGTGTAGGCTATATCGTAAGCCTTTCAGTATGTACCTATGCTTTCTTCCACTATGATGAGTTAAAGGTTGTTTCATCAGCTGTTGATACTGCATCTAGCGCTGATAAGTTAATCAAAATGGATAAAGGTGAGGTTTACTTCACCGCAGAGGATCATGAAAAAGCTGTTGCTGATTTCAATTCAGCAAAGCAGGCTTTAACTGAAGCTACTGCTCCTTCAAAGTACACTGGTACTAACGTAGTATTCGACGGTGAGAGCATTCAGGAAGTTCACGACATTGCTTTAAACATCAAGCATGAGGCTTCTGGTTCATTAGGCAATGTAAGTATGACCGTTCTAATCTGTATGGTTGTATTCATCGCAGCTCATGCTATCGGTTCAGGTACTATCATCTGGGTATTCATCTCAGAAATCTTCCCTAACGATCAGCGTGCTAAAGGTCAGTCTTTAGGTAGCTTTACCCACTGGATCTTTGCTGCAGGCTTAACCTTAGTATTCCCAATTGCTATTGCTCACTTTGACGCAGGTTACATGTTCGGATTCTTCTGCTTCATGATGATCTTACAGTTAATCTGGTGCTTAGGTATGATGCCTGAGACTAAGGGTAGAAGCTTAGAAGAAATTGCAAAAGCTCTATCTTCAAAATAGTGAGAATAAGCAATTTACAAAATTCATAAGACATAAAGAGTAAGTTGTTATCTCTGTAAATTTAGCAGGATCTTAAGATCCTGCTTTTTTTATTTTAAGAGATGCATTTTTTACTTTTGTTGTACTTAATTTTAGGGAACTTAAATAGTTGCTATTAAATAGTTGCTACAAATTTCAAATCTAAAGAGGCAATTTTACTCTCTCGCTTTTATTGCATAAAATCTTGCTTTCTGTCTTCTCAATGAATAGTGCTAATAAAAGTGAACGCAATTTTCATACTTTTCAGTATTATTGGCAAAATATGACAGTATCTTGCAGTTCTGCTGTTATAAATAATGTATATTTATAACTGAAAGATAAAAGAGCAAATTCAAATCTAAAACAGGATCTAATGATGAGCAACAAACAATTCTTACCATTACCAACAAGTGTTGATAACTTTGCTGAGTTAATCACTACTAGTTGCTACTATGTTGATAAGACACCTTACTTAAAAGAAGTGTTTGCTGATATCACAACAGCTGATGATAAGTCTAAAGTAAAAGGCTCAAACGTACTGCTCTTTACAAGACCAAGACGTTTTGGCAAAACATTGCTCATGAATATGTTTGAATCTTTCTTAAAGATTAGTGGTAAAGAGCCAGGAAACATAACCAAGCATCTAAACTACTTTAAGGGAACCAAAATCTCAGAAGATAAAGAGTTCTGTAAAAAGTACATGGGACAGTTTCCTGTTATCTCAATTACCTTAAAGGATGTTGCAGGAGATGACTTTGAAAGTGCATATTTAAAACTAGCTGAAGTTGTTTCTTATAAAGCAATTGAATTTAGTTTCTTAAAGGACAGTCCATACTTAGATGAAGCTGAGAAAACTAAGTTTAATAAGCTATGTGATGAGGATTATCTAAAAAATGCTGATAAAAAAGCAATATCCTATGTAAGCTCAGCAATTAAATCCTTAAGTCAAATGCTCTATAAGCACTTTAACAAACAGGTTTATGTCTTAATTGATGAGTATGATGTACCTTTAGCTAAAGCACAAGCAAAAGGCTACCATGAAAAAATGGTTACCTTAATGTCAGCTTTTCTAGGTTTCTTAAAAGATCCACAAAAAGATCCTGAAATAGACATACCTGTTGTAAAAAAGACTATCTTAAGTGGCTGTTTAAAGGTAGCTAAGAACAGTATCTTTACAGGTGTTAATAACCTAAAGGTAAACACTGTTACCAGTAAAATTACAAAGTACACTGGTATGATCGGTTTTACCAAAGAAGAAACTCTAAAACTCTTAAAAGATTATGAGATGGACGACTATGCTCAGGTTGTTAAGAACAACTATGACGGCTATAAGTTCTATGACAAAGAGATGTTCTGTCCATGGGATGTTTTAAATTTCGTAGAAGATAACTTTAATTTTAAACAGCAAGGTCTTTTATCAGAAATAGAAGCTGACAACTACTGGGGAAATTCATCAGCAAATAACTCTCTATATGAATATCTAGGATTTCTCACTGACAGTGATAACCAAAAGATGCAGGACTTAGTCGATGGTAATTCAATTAGTTTTATCCTAAATGAAACCATGAACTATGACTGTTTATCTAAACATGATACAAATGACTTCTGGTCATTATTACTACATACAGGTTATTTAACTCTTGATTGGGAAAAGACTAATGAAGATGAACTTGTAAAAGATAATTCCTCTAACAAAGAAGTCTTTGTAAGAATACCTAATTTAGAAATCAGAAAATGCTTTAAAGAAGATATTCAAAAGAGATTTGGCGCCGAGTTTATAAGACTAAACTTACATAATAAATTGGTAGGAGCATTTGCTTGTGGCAAACAGGTAGAAATCACTAACATCTTCTTTGACATGCTACAAAAATATGTCTCAATCAGAGATACAGCAACTAAAGCTCCTTTAGAGAACTACTACCATGGCTTTATCAATGGCATCTTTACTTGTTGTGAAGATATCATATCTGAATACCATTCTAACTATGAAGCAGGTAATGGATATCCTGATATTACCTTTAAAGCTGACCGTAATACCAAAGCTGTAATCATTGAGATTAAAGCTACCTCTAATGATGTGGATATGGATGAGCTTGCAGCAGATGCTTTATCTCAGATTGAAGATAAAAACTATGCCTTACCATTTACCAAACAATCAAAGATTACTGAGATCTACGCTTATGGCATAGTATTTTGTAAAAAGGATTGTCTTGTGGTTTGTAAAAAGCTTAAGTAGTTGGTATTAGTGGTGCTACATTCGTCCTTTTTTAAGATCTTTAGCACCATAAAATTTCATTTACAAACAGCTATGCTCATTACTTGAGATCTTGAATATAAATGTAATGCTCCTAAATAGAAAAAAACTCTATCATAAAGAAATTAAATCAAGATTTATAAGAATGTAGAACTTATCATGTTTTGCTTACAATAAATGCCAGTAATTACAATTACCAAAATTTTTATTGTGTATAATTGAAAGTAAGAAGTAAAACAGGTACACCATAATGAGCAACAAACAATTCTTACCTTTAGCAATAGGTCAAGATGCCTTTTCTCTATTAAGAAAAGGAAACTGTTACTATGTTGATAAAACTCCCTTTTTAAAACAAGTTTTTGCTGTAGATCCTTCAGAAGTACTGATATTTACCCGTCCAAGACGTTTTGGAAAGACCTTGCTCATAAGCATGTTTGACTCATTTTTGAAAATCAATCCTGAAAAGCCATTTGATAACTCAAAACAACAAGAGCTCTTTAAAGGTACCAAAATCTTAGAAGACAAAGAGTTCTGTGATAAGTTCATGGGACAGTGTCCTGTTATAGCTGTTTCTTTTAAAGATGTTGAAGGCAATACCTTTGAAGAAGCTTACAAAATGATTGCAGATATTGTTTTGGAAGTGTCAAAACGATATGAATACCTATTAGATAGCAATAAACTTGATGAATCAGACAAAGTTATCTTAAGACAGCTTACAGATGTCAATTATCTAGAAGATATCAATAACTCTCAAAGAGTAAAAAACTCACTAAAGCACTTAGCAAGTTTCTTATATAAAGAATATGGAAGACAACCTATTCTACTCATCGATGAATATGATGTACCTTTAGCAAAAGCTTCGTATCACGATTTAGATGATAAAAGAAGCCACAAGTCAGATCCTGATTATGAACCTACCTTTCATAAGAGAATGGTAACCTTAATGTCAGGTATTTTTGGTGTTTTAAAAAACAACGTTGGAAATGAATCTCCAATTAGTAAGACTGTCATTACAGGCTGTTTAAAGGTAGCTAAGAACAGTATCTTTACAGGTGTTAATAACCTTAATGTAAATACAGTAACCTCTCAAAATATGAATTTGACAGGAATCATTGGTTTTACCAAAGAAGATACCTATCAAATTCTAAAAAACTATGAGATGGATGATTATGCAACAGACGTTAAAAATAACTATGACGGTTATAAGTTCTGTGACAAAGAGATGTTCTGTCCATGGGATGTGATTAAATATCTAGATGAGAATTATCAAAACAATTTAAACGGTTATAAAAATCTAGTAAAAGCTAATAACTATTGGGCAAATTCAACCTCAAGTCCAGCTTTATATGAATATCTAGGATTTCTAACTGATAATGACAACCAAAAGATGCAGGACTTAGTTGATGGTAAGTCTATTAGTTTCAAATTAAACGAATCCATGAACTATGACACTCTATCAGAGCATAAATCAAATGATTTCTGGTCACTACTCCTACATACTGGTTATCTAACTGTGGATTGGGAACTGACCCAAAAAGGAGAACTAGCTAAAGAGAACAATAAAGATATCTTTGCAAGAATTCCTAATTTAGAAATCTTAGAATGTTTCACCAAGAACATAAAAGATAGATTTAATAACAAGATTGCACCTAACAGTGTTGCTGATGCTTTAGCTACTAACCTCTTTGAAGGAAAGACTGAGATTGCATCAGATACTATCTTTAACCTGTTACAAAGCTATATTTCTATAAGAGATAATGCAACCAAAGCTCCTCATGAGAACTACTATCATGGTTATTTAAATGGTCTGTTCTCTAACTGCTCTATAAACTTCTTCTCTGAATACCATTCTAACTATGAGTCAGGTGATGGTTATGCAGATATTGTCTTTAAGAGTAAACGTGAAGATAAGGTTGTTATCATTGAGATTAAGACTTGCACAGTATCTGAAAGTAAGAAAGCTAAAGCTAGAGTTGCTTTAGCTCAGATTGAAGATAAGAACTATGCACAGCCTTATCTTGAGAATGAAGATATATCATCAATCTACGCTTATGGAATTGCGTTTTCAGGTAAAAGCTGTTCTATCTTGGAAAAGAAACTAAAGTAGCAAAGTAAACTTAAAAGTTCAGGAAAGAACTGTTTTGTTCCAGTAAACAAGATCAAGTAACAGAAAACAAAGACAAAAAAAACTAATATGACCAAAGAAGAACTCATTACCAGAATTAAAAAACTTTTAGCACTTTCAGACAGTTCTAATCCAAATGAAGCTGCTATTGCCCTATCTAGAGCTCAAAAGCTCATGCAACAGTATCACATTGAAATGAGTGAACTCGATGATTCAGTTATTTCAGAACGCATTATCGAAACTGTAAGGGGCATGAAGAACATCAAGCACATTTCACAAATAGGACACATTCTAACTAAGGTCTTAGGTGTTGAATTTATCTACCACACCAACCAGTACGGTACCGTAGAAAAAGTTAATATGATTGGACCAAAAGACAGCCTAGAGTCATGTGAATATATCTTTGTGATCTTAACGCGCTCTGTGATGGCTGCTAAAAAGCTCTACAGCGAGAAGATCTATTGTCATATTATCGACTATATCTTAGGTGCGCCTAAACTTAGAGAAAGTTTGAGTCAAAACAAACGAACAAAAGAAAGTCTTGATCACTTTGAAAAGTGTAAGGATTTTAGTTTCAACGATCCTTATGGATTTCAAGGTCTTAAAGCAATTGTTGATTCTCTCTGCATTTTAGATCCGCAATTTAATTATGTTTTTAATAAGCTAAAACGAGAACTCCCAGAGAGTTTCATGTTTGGCTATTTCAAAGCTGTTTATGAAAAAGTAGCAGAATTTGTTCAGGACGATGAAACCAAAGAAGCTATTGAGAAATTTAAGGCTGGAAATCATCAGGATCTTAAGATCCGCAGAACTAAAACTCGTCGCATTCATGCTGATGCTTATAATGACGGTTGTGAGCAGGGTGAAAAAGTAAAACTGATGAATGCTGTAAATGGTCAGGGTGGTGTAAGAAAACTCTTAAAGTAATAACACTCTGTAAAAGCTTCGCTGCCAGTCAAGAAAACACAACTGGCAGTTTAGTAAGACAATTTATTTGAAGATAAGCCCCTTTTAAAGCAAACCTAAGGCTAATCATTGTCATAGTCTGAATATAACAGATCTTCTAACTTGTCTAATCTGTCCTTTAATTTAAAGTTCTCAACATAAGGCAATTTATCTATCTTATAAACCTTAGGGGCTCTTTCATTGTATAAAGGCCATCTGATTGGAGTCATAGACTTTCCATTAAAATTAGGATCGCCTGTCTTAATAAAGTTAACAAATCTTTGGTGCATATTGTCGCTGACATTTTGCATATCCTTTTGCGCACCTTCAGGTAGTGTAGAAAAGACATATGCAATCTCACTTGAATGGCTTACACCACGATGAGACTTTTTGTATTCAGAAGGAGCATAGTCAAAGTGATACATGTAAACCTTATGATTTTTGCTCATAGCATCAGCAAAGATCTTCATACCAAGATTGAACATGATGTCAGCATTGTAGGTACTAGCTTCCTTAAAAGCATCATCTGTTGGATCTTTATCTTTTAGATATAAAGAGGCAATACTCTCTGCTTTATTCTTACCAAAGGTATTTTTAATGGCAGTTTTTAACTCTAACACATTGATGTTATCGGTAAAGAGTGAACCTTCATCGGTATTGTAGCCTATTAAGATCTCGACATTATCCTGTAAATTTCCACTATCCTCTATTCTCTTTTCCTGCTTTAACACTCTGTAAGGATCTTTAGGTAAGACCACTCCATCAAAATAAGGCTTAAAGAAAGAGAAGGTATTTTTGACCATGTCATAATCATAGCCACAGTTATAGGATAAAAGCAGAGGATCAATAGCTCGTAAAGCCTCAAGACCGGCTTCAGAATCTTCAGCGCCAAATAAAGTTGCAATTGAAGCACTGTTAGTAAAAGCAGACTTGCTGTTCTCGCTTTTGTATAAACTTACAAATGGATAACTTAGGATAGTACCGCTCTCTAAGATAGCTCTTTTAAATAAGCCTTGAGTTAATGGGCTTAAGATTAGAGATGACACAGCCATACTTCCAGCTGACTCACCACCTATGGTAACTTTTTCAGGATCACCGCCAAAAGAGTCAATATGATTTCTTATCCACTTTAGAGCTTCAATCATATCAAGATGTCCCCAGTTACCTGTGGTACCGTACTTTTGATAGGTGTATTTTGAAGCATAAAAACCTAAAGCATGTAATCTGTAATTGATGCTCACTAAGATCACGCCATCTTTGGCAAAGGCAGTTCCATCATAGTAGGGATTGTTTGAAGCTCCCATCATGTAAGCGCCACCATGGATCCACACAAAGACAGGTAACTTATCCCCTTTTTTAGCGTTTTTAGGACGATAGATATTAAGACACAGAGAATTATCTCCAGTTCTAAAGCCATTACGTTTAACGATAAAGCTAGACTGTGGGACTACTGGACAGAATGAATCTGCTTTAAAGGTATCTGCAAAAGGATCTGCTGCAACTGTTGGAGCAAAACGTAAATCATGCACTGGAGCTTTAGCATAAGGAATACCATAAAAATGCTCTACTCCATTTTCACTGACGCCTTCTATGGCACCTATTTCAGTGATTACTAAAGGATTATTCTCTGCATGAGCAAATGGTACTGATACAGTAAAAAGTAAGGTTATAAACAGGTATTGAAATAGCCTTTTCATTATTTTGTCTCAAAATACTGTCTGATGCCGTCTAAAACGAAGTTCTCATTATTCTTATCGCCAATAAGTAGCTTTTTCTTTACTAAAGCACTGTCGTCTTTTGATAAAGAACCACGAAGCCAGGTCATTTGGTGTTTAGCAAGCTGAGCTGTTGCAATTACACACTTTTCAATCATGGTATCAAAATCATAGTTTTGATCTAAATATTCCCAAACCTGTCTGTAACCTACACATCTCATAGATGGCATGTTAAGGTCAAGATCACCTCTATCCTTTAGGTATTCAACCTCTTCAATCAGACCATCATCAACCATCTTTAAAAAGCGCGCTCTGATGAGTTTGCGCAGTTCGGTTCTATCATCAGTCTGAGGTAACAGAATGTACTCTAACCTGTCAAATGGGCACTTATCCTGTTTTTCTACAAAAAAGGAGCTCATCGCACGACCTGTCATGTAGTAAATCTCTAAAGCTCTAGATACTCTTTGCTTATCATTTGGATTTAACTTTTGGTAAGAAACAGGATCAATATCTTTTAGCTTTTCATGCATACAAGGCCAGCCACACTCTTGAGCCTCTTTTGCAATCTTTTCTCTTACCTCAGGTTTTGTGGCAGGTAATGGAGACAGACCATCGACTAGGGCTTTATAGTACATCATGGTGCCACCGCAGATAACCGGTATGGCACCACGACTTGAGATCTCATCTACAAGTTTTATGCAGTCTTCTCTAAAGGAGGCAGCACTGTAGCTATCTTTAGGATCACAAATATCAATTAAGTGATGAGGTACTGAAGCTAACTCTGCTTTTGAAGGTTTAGCAGTTCCAATATCCATATCTTTATAGATGAGAGCTGAGTCTAAACTTATGATCTCAACATTTGCCTTTTGAGCAATTTTTAAAGATAACGCACTCTTACCAGAGGCAGTAGGACCTAATATTACAACTGCTTTATTCTTCAAGTTCAGCTCCAAGCTTTTCACTTAACTTTTTAAAATTCAATTCTATATAAGAACCATCAAGCTCTTTTAAAGGCTCGTCTTTATCTAATAAAGACAAAAGACCTTTAGCTTCTGCCTCTAAGATCTCTGATGATTTTGGACTTTCATTGCCTACAATCGTAGATAGTTTTTGTGGGCAATTACCCTCTTCAATGGCTCTAAATTCAGCACAGACAATTAAGAATATCTTTTTGCTAACACTAGCTAAATCTATTCCCTTTAATAAGGCAGGGATCTCTGTTAACTCAATTCTGTTTCTAAATATCTTTACCCCAAAGCCTAATCTGCCTAAAGCAATGGTGCAGTACTTTAAGGATTTAGAAAGAGAAGGATCGACTGTAAAAGAAAATGGCATCAAGAGCTTTTCTTTGAGCACACAGGCATTTTTTACAGCATTTTGATAGTCTAAGGCAATCTTTTTAGACTTGAGCTTTTTCAAAGAAATTAAGTAGTATTTTTTAGAGAACTTAATTAAAGCTACATTTCTATCCGTCAAATCTAAAAAATAAATCCCATTGGCAAGTAAATTGGATGAGCTCTGTAAGGGGCTGCTTGTAGCATTTACGCTATCTAGAGTCACAACGCCATTAGATACATTATCAAGACCATTGTTGTATGGAGCAGAATTAAATGAAGCAGGATTAAAAGGCGCTTGAGCATTTACTTGAGGATTTTGTACTCCACCTGTAATTGCTCCTGTTTTATACCCTGCTTCATTAAGATTTACATTAGCATTGACACCTACATTAGAGGCATTAACTGCAGATTTATAAACATTGATGTTGCGCTCTATTGCATTCTGATTTGAGAAGGTAGAGTGGTAATTGCCAGAGGTAGCTCTGTTAGTTGCAAACGAGTCTGATGGATTATGCTGTAAATTAGGATTATGCTGTAAACTAGGATTATGTTGTAAGTTAGAATTAGTCTGTAAATTAGAATTAGATGCAGAATGACTGTTAGCAGCATTATTAAAAAATGAGCTTACACCTGTAGGGAAAGCAGGTAAGTTATCATTGTTAATATCAAAGGATGCTGCATGTGGTGACTGCGTTTTTAAAGGCTCAATACCTGTATTAGGTAAAGGCTCTTCATTTTGAGCAAAATCTAATTCAGACTGACTTACACTGTTAGGTCCAATTCCTGCTTTTCTTAAAGCTAAAACCAAAGCATCAGTGATTAAGTCATGGATTAAAGATGGTTCATGGAAACGCACTTCATCTTTTCGAGGATGTACATTAACATCCACCTCATCAGGTTTTACCTCAAGATAAAGCACGCATCTTATAGGTAGAGTTCTACCTATTACCTCAAAAAAAGCTTCTTTTAGAGCATGAGTTACAACTTTATCTGCAATAGGTCTGCCGTTTAAAAAGAGATAGACCTGCTCTGAGACACTCTGCTCTACTGATGGAGGAGGTAAGAGCATACCTTCCATCTTTAAATTAGGATCTTCACATAAAACTTTAATGCCTTCCTGTGAAAAATCACTACCTAAAAGCACCGCAGTTCTCTTTAAATCAATACCTTCAGTTACAGCTGATTTTGAAACTTTAAAGACAGTCTTACCTTCATTTACAAGTTCAAATCCTGTATCAGGATGAGCTAGAGCAATTCTTACAAAGGTATCTTTAATTCTTAAGAACTCAGTTCTATCTGACTTTAAAAAGCGACGGCGTGCAGGAGTATTAAAAAAGAGCTCACAGACATCTACAGTAGTACCATCAGGGTGGGCAGCAGGAGCTATTAAAGGCTCTTGCTCAGGGCCTTCTACTTTGACACAAAAAGCGTTTTCCTCATCTTTGGTTTTAGAGGTTAAAGTAAGCTTTGAAACAGAGGCAATAGATGCTAAAGCCTCACCTCTAAAGCCTAAAGTTGTGATGGAATTTAAATCCTCTGATGAATAGATTTTAGAGGTGGCATGAGGTGCTAATGCCAAAGGTAATTCATCTTTGACAATACCAGTACCATTATCTCTTACTCTAATTAAGAGCTTTCCTGCCTCTTTAATCTCACAGAGAATATGAGTTCCATGAGCATCAACAGCATTTTCTAAAAGTTCTTTGACTACAGAGGCAGGTCTTTCTACAACCTCACCTGCTGCAATTTGGCTAGCTAGTTGCTTTGACAGACGTCTAATTGTAGACATAAATTTCCTATGGCAGATATAGAACCTGACCTACATGAACAGTATCGCTCTTTAAAGAATTGAGCTTCTTTAATTGAGCTGTAGTGGTGCCATATCTTTTAGCAATAATACCTAAAGACTCGCCTTTTTTAACTGTAACAGACTTTACGTTACCGCTCTTGTTAGTAGTCATATTCTTAGTTCTAGCATATGACTCCTGGCGTGATCTTAATTTTTGAGCTGGGTACTTTTCGTAATATGACTTAATACCTAAATAAATTCTGTAAGCAATCTGTTTTTGGTAATTAGGCTGATTTAACTGAATTTCCTCATAACGGTTTGAAAGGTAACCTGTCTCAATTAAAAGTGATGGAATATCAGGTGCCTTTAATACGGCTAATGAAGCTTTAATAGGTTCACTCTTTCTTACATGAGTAAAGGCAGATAACTGGTGTAAGATCTCCTGAGCTAAAAGATTACCCTCAGAGCGTGAATTTGTAGATGACATATCCAAAATCGCAGTTGCAAGATATGGATTACCTACACTCTGATCCATGACCTCACCTGCACCACCAATCAGCTTCTTTTGTTTGTTTTTGCGCAAGATCTTACCATTCTCACGTACAGCTCTGTTCTCTGATAAAACTAATACACTCGCACCACGCGCAGTAGAACTGCCTGAGGCTACAGAATCAGCATGAATTGAGATTAAAAGATCAGCTTTTCTTAATCTTGCGATCTCAGAACGTTTGTCTAAATCCACAAAGACATCACGTGATCTGGTAAGGGTGCCTCTAAATTGCTTATTAGAGTTGATGTAGCTGTAAAGTGCCTTTGAAATAGCTAAAGTTACATTCTTTTCTCTTACACCACGTTTACCAATAGCACCTGGATCTTTACCGCCGTGACCTGCATCAATGGCAATAATAAAAGGACGAGATACAGGGGTTGCCTGTACTGGTACAGGAGGAGCTGAAGCATCAGATACTAACTCTTCGACATCCTGAGACTGCAGTTTGGTTTTGGTATTGTTCTTAGTGTTTTGAGTAATAGTGCTCTTTACTCTGCTCTCTGTAGCACTAGCTTTCTTTTGAGCTTGTGCTTTTTTGTAATCACTTCTTAATTTAGCCAATTCCTGCTGATACTTTGCAGCATTAGCTGTAGACATTGAGCGAAAACCGTCTTTAGATACAGTTGAATACTTAATAAAGAGATCTCTTTCATAGGTTGAAAGAGGCACTGAGGTATCTAATTTGCCATTTACTGTCTTAGTAGATGAAACTACAGTATCTTTAATCACAGTACCGTCTGTTTTAGTTACTATCTTAGTGGTACTTGCATTAGACAGATTGCTTGAGGTGTTTTTAGATGTTGTGTTAGAAGACGAGCTAGATGACGAATTAGCCCCTGATGAATCTCCATTTTCAAAATCAATGACTAATCTGTAGTCATTGTTACCACCCTTTGGAGCTAAGACAAAGGTCTTAGGTACAGCACAACCATTTAATGAGAACAGATATCTAACATCATTTTTCTCAATGCGTCTTTGTACAGCCTTAACACAGCTTTGTGAAGACAATGGCACTTTTGAAGGTGAAAGAGCTGCTTTTGATAGGTTACGTACTCTAATGGAGAATACAGCTCTGTTCTGACTTAAAGAGGTCGCATAATTTGGTTTTGAGTCAAGATCGAGTACCACTCTAGTTTTCTGAGCATTATGAAAAGAGCGTACGGTCTTGATAGCAGAAGCTGATGCTACCTCTGTTAAAGAGCAACATACCACTAAAGCTACTACAAAAAATAATAAGAACTGTCTGCAAATTGTTCTTAATTTTAGAATCACTTTGCAGAAGCTATTAAAAAGGTGTTTCACGTTATCTGAAATTTGAGCTTATTGTATCGAGATCTTTTTGTTCTATAAGCTCTGATTTTATCACAACATCTCTTGAATCAACTGAATAACTAAGCTCAATTGTGATATCCGCTTCAGGTAGAACACCTTGAGCTTTATCAGGCCATTCAATAAGACAGACTGAGGTCTTTTCAAAATAGTCACGAATACCCATGTATTCAAGCTCTTCAGGATCTAAAAGTCTGTACAGATCAAAGTGATAAACACTAAAGTCCTCAAAATCGTATGGTTCTACAAGTGTATAGGTAGGAGAGCGTACGATATCCTTGTAACCACAGGCTACAATAAAGCCTCGTGAGAAAGTAGTTTTACCTGCACCTAAATCTCCTTCAAGATTGATAAGCACACTCTTTTTTAACTTCTTACACAGAGGAATGCAAACAGAGGCCATAAGCTCACCTAGCTTCACAGTCTCCTGTTCACCTTCTATCTTAAATTTAATTTCTGCCATGGTCTTTATTACTTTTGTTTACTTAACTTTTCTCTAAGGATTTTTCTGTAAGACTTTTTCTGTCAGTCTTTAGCTTAAGCCTTTATGAATATAAGTCTTTATCAAGACTGAGCGCTTTCATCTCTGCCGTTTACAAGTGCTCTTACATATTTGCTTACATCCAAAGGAAGTGTTCCAATTACGCCTTCTTTCTGACCGCAAATTGCACCTGCTTTAGCATGAATACAAGCACCTACAATTACGCCCATCTCAAGACCTAAGCCTTGTGCAATTAAAGAGGCAATAATACCGGTTAAGAGATCACCTGAACCACCTGTTGCCAAAGCTGGTGAGCCTTCATTGATGATGGATAATCTGTTACCGTCACAAACTACAGTACCGGCACCTTTTAAGAGCACTACGCCACCGAATTTTTGCCATAACTTATAGCAAGAGCCTAATCTGTCAGCGTTAATAGCTTCAATGGTGCAACCTAAAAGTCTAGCAGCCTCACCTGGATGTGGAGTGATCACACGGTTTTCGTTATAGAACTTATCCTCGTACTTTGCTAAAACATTTAAGGCATCAGCATCATAGACTACGTATTTATCAATCACGTCATCTAAGGTATCTAATATTCTTTGAGTTCTCTCATTAACTCCAAGACCAGGTCCTACTGCAATTACATCAGCCCAATCAATAGCTTTCTGTAAAGCTTCAGCTGAGTTTAAGTCAACTGTCATAAGCTCAGGTCTTACACTCAACAGTGGTTGATAATTATCCTTTTCAAGAGCTACTTTAACTAAACCAGCTCCTGATCTTAGAGCTCCTGTTCCACATAAAATTGCAGCTCCTCCAAAGCCAGAGGCTCCAGCAATAATCAAAACTTTACCGTTATCGCCTTTGTTAAAAGATGGGAAACGTACAGGTAACTGAGGCTTAATGTCTTTATAAGCTACTCTCATGATAGGTACTGGATAGGTGGTCTTTGAATAATCAAAGACATCATAGTAGCTGTAAGATTGAACACCTAATGGCGCAAATTCTAGTTTACCTACAAAGTCGACAGCATCTGATGTAAACAGGCCTGGTTTTAGAGCTAGCATACATACTGTAGCATCTGCACTTACGCACATGCCAGGCACACTGCCTGTATCTGCAATAACACCTGATGGAATATCAATACTTACAACATAGGTATTTAACTGATTGATATAAGCAATCCATTTTGCCATATCGCCTTTTGGTGAGGAGTTAGTACCTGTACCTAATAGAGCATCAACAATAACATCAGGAGCACTGTAAGCGATGATGCCATCATCAGGTAATTGCCCATGATTTGGCAGTTCATACTCTACAATACCGCCCTGTCTTACATAGTACTCATAAGCAATACTAGCCTCTGTTCCCTCATGAGGAACACCGGTTGCAAAGACTCTATGATTGATGGAGTTTTCTAATAACAAGTTTGCAACGATATAGCCATCACCGCCGTTATTGCCCTTACCGCAAAAGATCCACACATCTTTAGCTTGTGCACATTCTCTTACAATAAAATCAAAAACAGCTTTGCCTGCCTGTTGCATCAGATCAAAGCAGTGACCGTTATGCTCTTTAGCATGCTCTGCTTCGATGAATTTAACTTCATCACTTGTATAAACTTCTAATGGGAGCTGTTCCATAAATACTCCATCAAAATAGCTTTGCTTTGTTAATTCTTTATACTTCTGAAAGATTGTCTGTACTGTTCAAATCAATACCATTTGAGGCTAACAACACCACATCCTCAGCAAGATCCTCAGATGAATATTGATTGCATGTAAAAAGAGCTTTATCTACTTTGACAAAACCATACTCATCTTTAGCTTTATCTTTACCACTGAACAATCTCTCAAAGTCATAAGAACCTACAACTACCACTTCTGTACCGTTGTAGGTCATAAGAAATCTTTCAATATCACTAGGAAGTTCAGGCTCTGATTTAAACTCAGAGCTGTTTTCAAAAAGGTCTGGCACACTACCTAAAAAACGACGTTTAAGTGTAATCCCATCTGAGGTTAACAGATCCTCATATACCTCAAAGTCATAGTCTTTTAATTTGTGAATTTTAATTGACCAGTCTTTTTCTGTAAGTAAATATCCAAAATCAGAATAACTGATACAGTATAATTCAGACATTTGCCTTCCTTAATTGAGTCTTGTCTCTATGTCTTCATTATAGTCAATACACTGATATAAAAACAGATTTTGAAGGTGATGCTAAATAAAAGATCACCTTCAATTTGCTTGTTTTCAGCTATGTATTCTTATCTAGTTTTCTTAAAGACTATCCTTAAACTTTCTCATTGATATCAATGTGTAAAGTACTGATAAAGAAAGCTAGCTCATCACTCATAGCATCAGCTTCAGAAATTCTTACATGACCTTTGGTGCCACAGCCATTTTTGCTGTAATAAAAACGGTGTACTAATGGAGAGCTAAAGCGAGAAGCTACCTCATCAATTGCCTTATCCACACTAATATCATGCTCTAGGATTGTAGTAGTTAGGATAAAGTGAGTCTTAGGATAAATCTCCATTAAATGTCGTAAGAACTTTTCATAGGTATTCTTCCAAAGAATAGTCTGTGCTCCATTTGGCTCTTCTTTTATGAAGTCCTTAGGATGACTTTCATTCTGACCTATGGCAATTACTACTACATGAGGTCGGAATTTTGAAAAGTCCCAGGTAGTTACTGGGTTGATATAAGGGTTGTAGTGGACCTTGTCATAGACAGATTCCATACCGATGTAGTCAGGATGGTGAAACCATCCTGTCTTATCTAATAGAGCAATACCGCCTTGAGCGATATCATGCAGCTTTGCACCTAGTTTTCTAGCACACATCCATGAATATGAGTAGTAGCTGTTTGAAAAGTGACCATCGTGTACAGGATCAAGCTTACCTACATAATCTACAGCTTCACTGACCTCACCTGCTGACACTGAGTCACCATAAACTTCCATCTTAAGACAAGGCTTTTCAACATATGGAATAAGCTTAGCGTTATCAGAGAGAACTAACTCCTCTAGTGTGATCTCATGGCAGTCCATGCGCTTGAAGAACAGAATTTCATGCTCGCGCTCTGTGTTCTCTTTATCTAATAAAGTAATGACTGTGCTCTTTTCATCATCATTTAGTTGAAAGCACTTTTGCACACCATCGACTCTGGCTCCTACAAAGTTATGCCAGTTATTCCAGTCTAGATGCTGATTTTTAATCCTGATAGAGGCAAAACTACCGATAAAGCGGAATTTTAAATAAGTAGCAGGATAGATAAATTGTGGATGCAGAGGATCTCTGTCATCAATTCTTCCACAATATTCAATTTCAGGTGAATTTAAAGGAATGATATTCATAAATATACCTTGTTATTTAAATAAAACTTTCACAAAATAGCGGACTATAAAAATCACCTCAAAGTCCGCTTTCTTACCTGATTATTGCACAATTATCCAAACAATTCACATAAATTGCATCTATTAACGAAA
>Ga0256405_10001651_pt1 | contig 58832 bp, 58 predicted proteins | sample RumenRJG_02DNA_FD_189096 | JGI IMG/M metagenome (GOLD analysis project Ga0256405, IMG submission 189096) | Bovine rumen microbial communities from Lethbridge, Alberta, Canada - RJG_02 | ecosystem: Host-associated > Mammals > Digestive system > Stomach > Rumen | place: Canada: Alberta... | reverse complement strand
TCCTTCGAGTTCGGCCCTAAAATGCTTGGCAAGATCCAAATATATATCACGCTGCTGCTCCAACAATAAAACCTCATGGAGCTTATTCTCTAATTCTTTATTTTCCATATGCTCCATAGGCCTCTAAAATCCAAGCGGTTGCTTCTTCGTCCGCCTTAGCCACGATATCGATAGCAAAAGCATCCGCATCTATAGATAATGCATGAATATTGGATTTGGTTTCTTTTAATGATGCTTCTTCCTCTTCGTGGATGCGTTTTAAAGCTTCCACTTGGGAGGCATCCAGTTGATGGATGGAATAACTTAGTTGATCTTCCATCAGCTTCTTCAGGGTTGATATTGATAATTGTTTGTTATCCATGGTCATCAGGCTTTCGCAGGTCCGCCATTCATCGACATACGCATAATCTCAGACTGCATCTTATCAATATCTTTTTCTGACATGATGCCCGTTAAGATCAAATAGTCATAGAAAGCGATCATCGTCACAATGGGGAAGGTCACCATAATATGGCTTGGGTAATCAATGCCGCCAGCGTTCGCTTCTAATGAAGTCTTCACGACGAGATAAAGCTTTTCATATGCTTCATCCGCCTTCTCGTTCGCCCGAACGAAAGAGTCAATCAAGTCTAGAATATCTAGGCTCTTAAGGCTGTTTTCAGATTCCATCAGACGTTGATGGACCAGCTCAATTTGAGCGATGGTCAGGTATTTTGAATCTTCTTCCGGGGTTTCGCTGAAAAGTATCGGTTCGATTTCCATAGGATTATTTTAATCATTCTTGCCATAAGGGCAAGAAGAATACTAAACATCAATGGTCTCTATTTGCCTTCCATGACGATGCTTCTAGAACGCAATAAATAGTCGAGAATCTCCTTTTGTGTAAGCCGATCATCGAGGACTAGATTCACCCAATTCTTTTTGTTCATATGATAAGAGGGAAACACCAACTTATGATCGATATATTGCTCCGCGCATCCTTTTTCAACTCTTACGCATAGGCCTAAAATCTCATTATCACCAGCAAAACCCAATTTATTTGCAGGAATTTGCATCGCAATCCCATACCATTTACGATTCTGTTTCAATCTGAAAATACGAATATCTTCATCCTCGAAAGGATTGTCCGTTGGCTCATCAAAACGTTTGATTATGGCCTCTTCTAGATACTGAAAGCACGGCAATGCAAAAGGATTATTATCATTTGATAACTCAGGGAATAAGCCTTGAGTAATGGATTCCACATTCTGCTTCATCGCATAGGCAAATCCAGACGACAAAGATGAAAGTTTATATAAGGAATATGGCTCATTCGTCTGAAGATCGATAACCTCGTCATGCAAATGGTCATCAATCGTTAAGCGCAGCAAGAATGCTCCATCTTCTAGCAGGCATTCATAAACATACTTTTCAGCAGCGAGTCTAAAGCCATGAGCGAGCAAAGCATCCGCATTAGTTTTAATAACAGTATCCTTATAAAGAAATTCCACGGGCAAAGTATACTTCAATATATTAAAATTAATATAGGAATTCCTAGTTCATATTTGAGTAATTTTTAAGTACACGGGGTAAAATTGGGATTATGAAGATCTTACTTGTTGAAGACGAACGCGATCTATCCGCCACACTGAAGTCCGTTTTGGAGTACGCGAAATACGATGTTTCCTGCGCTTATGATGGCTTGCAAGCATTGCAAAAATTAGATGAAGACGAATTCGATGCGATGATCCTCGATGTCATGATGCCGCGCATGAATGGTTTTGAAGTAATCAAGAAGGTGCGTGCCGATGGCAACGCAATCCCTGTATTGATGCTCACTGCCCGTTCTGAAACTGATGATAAAGTGCTAGGGCTAGATTCTGGCGCAGATGATTACCTCACCAAGCCATTCCAAGTAAAAGAATTGCTCGCACGTATCCGTTCTATTTTAAGAAGGAAAAGCGAGGCCACAATTAGCTATTCCATCGGTAACCTCACGCTAAATCACGATACCTTCGAGATAGAAGCCAATGGTAAGTCCGCGCGCTTGACCAATAAAGAATACCGGTTGATGGAAACATTGATCCGCAACAAAGGCGTATTGTTATCAACCGAACGCCTAATGGAACTTGTTTGGGATTATGATAGTGAGGCCGAGATCAATGTCGTTTGGGCCTTCTTATCTTCGTTACGTAAAAAACTAGGTCAAATTGAAGCGAATGTGAATATCAAGGTCGTTCGCGGTGTGGGATATCGTTTGGAGGAAACAAGTCATGATCAATAAGCTCCGTTGGAAATTCATTGTCTATGCTGAGTTGTCGATTTTTGCACTGCTTGCGATTATTCTCATTTCAATCAACGCGGTGAATTTCGCGATGGTCGCTTCCGATGCCGATCAGATCACCTTGAAAATCGCGCAGAACGGCGGTTCCTTTGGCCGTAAAGAAGATCGACCAATCCAAGGCAATCCAGGCGAAGAAATGAATTCTGTCGTTTTTCAATTTGATGATCAAGATCGTCCATTCAATGATATCGGTCCAGGTCCTGATAACCCAGAAATGCGAGATTCTGTAAGGTTTTTCACAATTATCATTGATGAAAACGGGGTGGCGTCCATGCCGCCAGAGTTCTACCACGTCAATGTTGTTACAGAAGAGGAAGCCATTGCTTGGGGCAAATCTTTAATCGGTAGTGAGAAAGGTTGGAGCCACGTCTACTATCGTTATCGTTGCTATTCCTTATCCACTGAGCCCAACAAAATCTATATCACGGTCATCGACCAATCTCGTGAACTTAGTCCATCCTATCATGTTCTATATGCATCCATCATTGGATCCGTCGCAGGATTAGCCATCTCTTTCTTGGTACTATTCTTTGCCTCCAAATGGTTCGTTAGCCCGCTGGTCGCATCCGATAAGAAACAAAAACGATTCATTTCCGATGCCTCACATGAATTAAAAACACCGTTGACCATCATCTCTGCCAACGCGGAACTTCTCGAGTTGCAGCATGGTGAGAATGAAAACATCACTTCCATTCATCATCAGGTGCGCAGGCTTACTGAAATCATCCGTCAGCTCAATGATCTTGCGCGACTTGAAGAAGAGATGCCCATCAGCGAGAAATTCGATATCTGCACGACTGCCGACGAAACCATCCAGACGTTCTCGGCTGCCTTTGAAAATAAGAATATCGACTTCCAATATGAACTTCCTGAAGGCGAATTGTTCGTTCAGAAAAACGAGTCTGCGATACGAGCGCTTTTCTCGATTTTGCTCGATAACGCTGCAAAATACGGCTTAACTCATGCAAAACTTAAAATTTACCAGCAAGAATCAAGGGTCATCATCCGCGTTTCAAACGATGCCCGCAACATTGAGGATGGACCAATGGATCGCGTTTTTGAACGTTTCTATCGCTCTGATGATGCCCGTGGTAATGGCATTGAAGGAAGCGGTATCGGATTAAGCATCGCGAAAGCCATCGTCACAAAACTTGGCGGCAGAATCTACGCCAAAGGCAAAGACGGCGAATTCATCATTAAAGTCGAACTATAAACCTAATAATAAATAGATAAAGAAAGGAGGTAACCCAATGGCTGAATCATTCATTGCAGCGATGAGCCGCGTCGAGATGAAATACATCTTGAGCCCAGAGCAAGTCGCATATTTCAAAAAAGCCTTAGTAGGTCATATGCATGTTGATAAATATGGCCTCACTTCGATTGCCTCCCTCTATTACGACACGCCAGATTATCGCTTAATACGCCTGTCCGTCCAAAAACCGCCATTCAAAGAGAAAATACGTTTACGAAGTTATGGCATGGCCACGCTAGAATCGCCTGTCTATCTAGAACTCAAGCGGAAGGCAAATGGCATCGTCTATAAAAGGCGCGTCCAATCAACCATCCCAGAAGTCGAAGCCTTCATCGATCATAATTCCGCGATCTGCGCGGATGGACAAATTGCTAGAGAGATCTCCTACTTCCGGAATTTCTACGGCAAACTGATTCCAGCATGTCTGATTATCTATGATCGGTTAGCCTACAAAGAGGATGAAGGAGATCTGCGGCTCACCATTGATCAAGCGCCGCGCTACCGCGTGGACAACCTAAACCTCACCACTTCAATGGAAGGCAAGCTACTGCTTCCAGAAGGATACGCGATATTAGAAATCAAAGTGCAAGCTGCCGTTCCACTCTGGTTATGCGAAATCCTCGACAAAGGAAAAATCTACAAATCATCCTTCTCTAAATACGGCACCGCATACACCAAAGAAATCACCGAATACTTGTCACAACAAAGGAGCAAACAACCATGGACATCATCTTCGAATCTCTCTTCTCAAACGGTATAAACGCAGGCTACGCGATCATTGCCATCGCATGTGCTTTGCTATCGGGTGTTTTAGCGTCTTGGATCGCCAGTTTCAGATTAAGGTCATCTAGAAGCTTATTTATCACATCGAGTTTAGTTCCTGCCATCACCGCTTTGGTTTTCATCATCATCGACTTGTTCCTAACAAGTGCAGCCGCCACAACGGCAAGGCTGATCACCGCTGCTATCGCGTTCGGATTGATCCGCTTCCGTTCCGCCCCTGGCAAAGCCGATGAGATGATGCTGCTATTCTTATCCACAGCAATCGGTTTCGTCTTCGGCATGGGCTATCTTGCCTATGGCTTCTTGGCCGCGATCGGATTCACGCTCATCTATGTCTTGCTCACCTTCTTGCCAATCTTCGAGCATAAATCCATCACCAGTGAGAAACTCTTAAAAATCACCGTCCCAGAATCTTTGAATTATACCGAAATGTTCGATGAGACTTTTGCCCACTACCTCAAATCCTATGCGCTTGTCGAAGTAAAGACCACGAACATGGGAAGCTTATTCCGCCTCTCATATCGCATTCGTTTAAAGAACTCCTCTGAAGAGAAAGAGTTCATCGATGAATTACGTATTAAAAACGGCAACTTGGAAATCTCCGTATTGCCGTATGTCGATACTCGTTCAACCTTATAATTTATTGCTCAATTTCTAATAATCTTGGCAAATCCGCGATGGATTTAAGAATTTCAGTCGGTTTATGCGGATAGTTTTCGACGTCTTCCATGCTGGCTTCGCCCGATAAGACGCAGATTGCGTCGACCCCAGCATTGAGCCCGACAAGGATATCTGTATACAGTCGATCACCAATGACGAATGTCTCTTCTTTACTGACGCCGAAACGTTCCATCAACGTTGTGACAACCACTGGGCTTGGCTTGCCTAAGACCGTCGCCTCTTTGCCAGTAGCTAAGCGCAGCCACTCAATCATGCCGCCACAATCTGGGATATATAAGCCGTCTTCAATAGGGCAACGATAATCGCCGTTGGTCGCATAGAAACCGCAATCATTTGTTAATAGATACAAGCAGGCATCCTGTAGATCTTGGTAAACCAGTTCGGTGCAAAAGCCACACACGACAGCATCGATCCTATTGCCTTTTTCGTAATGATCAACCAATTCGAAATGAGGCGCAAAACGCTGCTTCATGGACTTGTTGCCCACGATATAAAGTTTCTTCATGCCTTTGGATTTTAGATGCTCGATGGTCACTTCAGTCGAGGAATAGAAATGCTCTGCGACATTGCACTTGAAGCCAAAGTCATTCATCTTCTTCTCATAGAAATTCAAATCATGAGAGGAATTATTGGTAAAGAAAATGATATGCACACCGGCTTTGGATAATGCATTCAACGCTTCCAAAGCACCAGGGATCAGATTCTTCCCTAAATAGATCGTGCCATCCATATCAAAGATTGCGAGTTTCTTGTTAGTTTGGGATATAGGCATAACGCACCTCTTCAACTAGTTCATACAAAGGATATAGTCTCTCTTGGTCTAAGAGCAACTGTTTGCAAGCTCTTTCGTAGCATGCATGGAACTCTTCATCATTATCTGAGATGTAACAAAAACTAAGATAGACCTGATGCGCATAATAATTCCTGGTTCGGACGATCTTGAATAGCATCTGATAGTCTTCTGCCTCAAATAGAGGATGTGGCAATTCATTATCTAGTTCCTGAAGTTTGGTAACCATTTGCCCCATGGTAAGACGCTCTTCATCAATCTTCAGTAAGTTCAATGAATCATCCCCGGGCATGCGTCGCGCATAGATGCGGCGGATGTTATCTTCGATGCATTGGCAGTACATGAGCACCTCTCCGACAATGCGATGAAAATCGTTGATCTCAAGTTCCATAAGCAAATTGTACATAATTCCATTTACTCTTCCTACAAATTCGTGACATCCATACCCCATCCTCTATAAAATAGAAGTCATGAAATTAGTCAGTTTTAATGTCAATGGGATCCGCGCGATCCTCAATAAAGGATTCGATGAATCTTTCCGCAGCCTCGATGCCGATATCTTTTTCATTGAAGAAAGCAAATTCAGTGAAGATGGGCATTTGCTATTCCCTTATCAATGCGATGGTTATCTAACCTATTGGACCGTCTCCAAAGTCCGGAAGGGATATTCTGGTGTCGCCGCTTTTACGAAGAAAGCACCACTTTCTGTTCATTATGGTTTATTAGATGGCAAATACGATGAAGAAGGTCGCGTTATCACCCTCGAATACGAGAACTTCTATTTTGTTGGAGCCTACGTTCCAAATGCTGGAGATGGACTCAAAAGAATGGACTTCCGCATGCAATATGAGCGGGATTTGCTGGAATATTTTGCTTTTTTAGAACAAAAGAAACCAATCATTTATACTGGCGACCTCAACGTTGCCCATAACCCGATTGACTTAAAGAACCCTTCCTCCAATACCCATAACCCAGGTTATACCGATGAGGAGCGCGGCGCGTTCAACACCTTGCTAAGCCATGGTTATACGGATACCTGGAGAGCCCTTCACCCAGAAGAAGTGAAATACTCCTGGTGGAGTTATCGCTTCCATGCAAGAGAAAATAACGCTGGCTGGAGAATCGACTACTTCCTAGTTTCCAACCGCATTTTCGATAAGGTCCAGGCGGCGGAAATTCACAATGACATCTTTGGATCCGATCATTGTCCAGTATCATTAATCATCGATTTATAAATTTCGGTATACATTCTTTCTTTATCCTTTGGTATAGTATGGGATTAGAGAAAGAACATGGACTTCGTTAAGCTAAATCGACATAAGTTCTCACCGACAATCCTTGCCCGTGGCCAGGATTATGAGGAAATGGGTAATGTCTCCATTACCACGTTTTCAGCGACTCATGTCAATGCGATCGTCGATGGCAGCGAGCCCTATGAAGTCCACATGGATTTCAATAAAGATGGGCACATCATGCGTCATCACTGCACTTGCCCGTATCAAGCACAGAATAAGCTTTGCAAACATTTAGCCGCGGTTTTATACGCGTTGGACCATATTCCGGATAGCCAGTTCATCAAAGCCTATCCACTTGAGGACGAGACCACTTTTTCTCCGTTTGCCTCTGCGAATAACTGGAGCAAAGAAGAATTCCCAAAGAACGCGACCGCCATCCTGAATGAACATATCAATGACGACAAAGCGCATTACGAGAAATTGCTCGAATTCTTCTTCAAGTCTTCTCATGCCGTTTATGGCTATGGAGGATATAAGCAGCATGCGGATGCTCTAGTTCGCGTCTATGCCGATATCAAGGAGCAGCCAAATAAAGACCTCTTTTTGCCGATGCTAACAAGCATGGTCACCAGCGATGCGATCCTATCCATCTTTTTTGCAAAGTCGCTTTATCGCATCGACACCAAGGCAAGGACAGCTGCTTATCTTAAATCCAATCCGGACTTAATCGTGAAGTTTAATACGGAATTTGCAAATGCTATCAATCCTTTCAATATCTTCTCCTTCCTAGATGAAGAATTACTCGAAAACATTGCAAAAACCTATTATTTTTCAGTGGAATTCGATATGGAACTCTTCATTGAGGCATGTGAAGAGCAAGGTCTAACCAAGCCGCTTCGTACTTTATTGAAATTAAACCGTGTCAGGGCAGGAAGATATGCGAACCGCATCCTCAATATCATCCAAACCAGCTCGAATGAGGATGCATTGTTAACGCGCATCCATGCCTTAGAAGATCGTTCCATCAATTTCGATGAATTCCTTTCCGCCTATGTGCAAGCCGATATGGAGAAGCGCAAAGAATATGAGGTTCGTATCTGCCAAGAGATCTATTTCAATCCATGCTTTGTCGAGTGCATCCATCTCGCATGCGGCGAGCACTTAACCATTCGTGACATCAATCATATTGAGCCCCGCTACTTCTTATTGCTATTGCCGGTTGTGAAAGAACTCGATGTCTCCTATCTAGAAAAGGTAATGCCTAAGTATATTGAAAAGGCTAGCAGGCCAAGATATAACCGCTCGCTGACCGATGGTGAATTCATTGAGATCGTAAAAATCATCGATGCGTTTGCATTCATCCCTGCTGTCGCCATGATTCTGCTAGAAGAAAATATGGTGAATCAAAGTTACTATAACGCATCAACACGTTATGAATATCTTTCGCTTGCCAATCGTATTGGCTTATTAGGGCAGCTCGGCCTAAAGAGCTTTGACGAGGTATAAACGATGTTAATCAAAGGTTTAGGTATGGGCATCATGAATGCGGCGCGTCGTATCATGGAAAATGATCGCGCGGCAACTGCTTTTTATGCGCGCTTACAGCAAGGCGAAGGAATGATCATCTTCAAAGCCAATACAGAGGCAAACACCATCACCTATGAATGCTTAATGGATGAGATGTGCGTTGGCTTCACCGTCACGATTACCCGCGAAGTCTTCGATGCTTACCATCGCTTCTTCACATTGGCAACCAATCGTTTGCCGGCCTTAGACTGCGCCTTGCTCTATTATATCCATCAACGGGAAACCTCCGAGCCAGAAGACACATTAAAAGCTCGTTATGGTCATTTTTATGGGCTTTTTGAAAGGTTTTCAAGTTTTTCAGAGGCACAATTACGTACCTATGCCAATCAAAAGCGTGATCTCCTAGATCTTGTTGATAGCCTATCTAGAGTTGTTGAATCGTCAACCAAAGCAACACAGGATTACATTCAAGCAAAGATCCAGTTGGAACTTAACGATGAGCAGTATTCCTATTATAATGGCGATAACCCATCGGTTAGTTTCGTCATCGAAGGCGGTGGCAAAAGTCGTAAGATTAGCTTCCGTGATTTGATCAATCTTTCATCGACGAATGAACCAATCTCCCTTGCGACCGTTGCCAAAGTCCCATCGCATTTCGTCACGCAGTCTAGTTTCTCCGAAAATGATCTGGCCATCCTGCGCTATATTCCAGAAATCGTCAACGCGACGGACATCTATATCAACAAATCCACCAAAAGCGTCATCGTGCATGACAACCAAGTTTTAGTGGGCCTGCTACGTCTTTATAAAGGAAGAATCATTCACTTCGACCAAGCACCATATTTAGTCGAGGAAGATGAACAAGTCATCAAGATGTTCATCGATGAAGATGGTTCTTTGTCCTCTTCTATCTCCATTCCGGATAACGCAACAACCTTCCACGGGAAAAGTTGTGCCCTTTGCTTTGACCATTCCACCAAGAGGGTGAGTTTCATCGGCTTTGCCAATCAAAAGACCAAGATGCTCTATGACTTCTACATCGACCATCCCGATTTTGACTACTCCTTATTCCAAGAAGAAATCGGTGGCTACCTTTTGCCTAAAGTCTCCAGCGAAACCATCGTCGACAAAGCTTTTGAAGAGAAAACGAAAATCTATCGCAATTCCATCAAATACTTCATCACCTATAACGAAGACCAGACCCTATCTATGTCTACCTTCTTCTCTTTAAGAGGCGTCGATGTTACCAAAGAGGATTTCTTGAATTCTTCTTCCGGCGAGAATTACAAATTATTCAAAGAAGAACTATCTCGCCTAGGCTTAGAAGAAGAGGGCATCTATATCGAACCAGAAGAGATCGCTCCACTGCTCATGCAGGATTATTCCACTTTATCTAGAGTATGCTCTCTTTATCTATCCGATAACATCGCATCTAAGAAGGTGCAGAAGAACATGCCGATTCGCGTGGTCGCCGAAAGCGGCATCGATTGGTTTGAACTCACCTATCAAAGCGACAAATTCACCGATGAGCAGATCCAGCAGGTTCTAGATGCCTATCGCAAGAAAAAGAAATTTATCCGCATTGGAGAAGACTATTTCTCTTTGAATAATGAAGAACTCGGTGACCTTGCCAAACGCTTCCAAATCAAGGAAGGTTTAACCACCGATAAATTACCAATCTATCAAGCGCTTCGCATCAATCACGAGGGCAAATCCATCGTCACTTTGTCTAAACAATTGATGGAACTATTCCATGAACTTAATGAATACCAAGCTCTAGATTTACCATTAGACCTCCGTTTCCAAACCGTGCTCCGCCCTTATCAATTGGACGGCGTGCGTTGGCTCTATAGCCTTGCAACGCATCGATTAGGTGGCATATTAGCCGATGATATGGGACTTGGAAAATCCCTCGAGTTCATCTCCTTCTTATCGATTCTAAATGAAATAGAGCCAGTTTTGATCATCTCCCCAAAATCGCTCATTTATAACTGGGAAAGCGAATTCAAGAAATGGGATCCTAGCCGCAAGGTTTATGTCATCTCTGGCAGTAAATCCATTCGTCGTGAAGCCTTTGAAAATGGCAAAAACGTTGCAAAACCTATTTATGTTGCCTCATATGATACCGTCCGTTTAGACCAAGACATGTTCAAGGAACTACATTATTCGGTCGTCGTATTAGATGAGGGTCAATACATTGCGAATGCTTTCGCGCAGAAAACAAAAGCGGTCAAAGCCATCGAATCCAACCATCGTTTCGTCTTAACCGGAACTCCAATCCAGAACTCATTCTTGGATCTTTGGTCCATCTTCGATTTCTTGCTCCCTGGATATCTTGAAAATTATAACGAATTCCAAAACATCTACCGCGGCTATGAGTCCGTCCATTCTGATTATGGCAAGAAGCTCGAGAAGATGGTCGCTCCATTCATTCTAAGAAGAAAGAAAGACGATGTCCTCCAAGACTTGCCTCCAAAAACCGAAGAAATTATCCGCATCCAGTTTAACGAGCAAGAAGAGCAACTCTACCACGGCTATCTTGCAAACGTCAGAAAAGAACTCGCCAACGAAGAAGCAGACAAAGGACGCATCGCCATCCTTGCCATGCTAACACGCTTACGCCAACTCTGCGTCGATCCATCTTCATTTTTGGAATACAAAGATGTTTCCACAAAGATCGAATACACGATTTCCTTGGTCCATCAAGCCATCGATGGTGGCCATAAGGTTTTAATATTCTCGACTTTTGCGGAGATTTTGCTCCATGTCAGTGATTTATTGAGCCAAGAAAAGATCACCCACCACATGATCTATGGACAAACTAGTGCCGCCAAGCGCCTTGCCTATGCCGAGGATTTCAATAACAATCCAAACCTCTCGGTAATGCTTGTTTCGTTAAAGGCTGGCGGTACGGGATTGAATCTCATCGGCGCAGATATCGTCGTTCATCTTGATCCCTGGTGGAACATCGCTGCTGAGGAACAAGCCACCGATCGTGCCCACCGCATCGGCCAGACACGCCCTGTCTCAGTTTATAAGCTCATCATGGTCGATTCGGTCGAAGAGAAGGTCATCGAACTTCAGGAGAAGAAGAAAGAACTCACCACCATCTTACATAGTGAAGGTGAAGTTGGTGCTTCCTTATCTGAAGATGATCTTTATTACTTGCTTTCCTGATGTGTTTTGCTTGCGTCCCCTAATCGATTGTATACAATTAAATTATCATTGGAGGAAACAAAATGAACATTTACGAATTCACCGTCATCGATAATGCTGGAGAACCCGTCAGCTTGTCCAAATACGAAGGTAAAGTCCTACTAATTGTCAACACCGCAACCGCATGCGGATTCACCCCACAATATGAAGGGTTGCAAAAGCTCTATGAGAAATATCATGATCAGGGTTTTGAAATTCTTGATTTCCCCTGCAACCAATTCTTGGCTCAGGCCAAAGGAAGCGATGCAGAGATCCATTCTTTTTGCACCATGAAATATCACACCACATTCCCACGTTTTAAGAAAATCGAGGTCAACGGCAAAAACGCGGATCCCTTATTTGTTTACCTTAAAGAACAAAAACATGGTTTAACCAAAGGCATCAAATGGAACTTCACAAAGTTCTTAGTTGCTAAAAATGGCGAGGTTTTGCAGAGATTTGCGCCAAATGAAACCCCAGAATCCTTTGAAAAGGCAATTGTTGATGCATTAGCGAAATAACCATGGATGCCCAAAGATTAGATCATCAGTTATGCTTCCCGCTTTATAGTGCATCCAAACTTGTTGTGGCCTCATATACGCCGTTTTTGGAGCCTTTTGGTTTAACCTATACCCAATATATCGTCATGCTGGTGTTATGGGAGAAGCGTTCTATCACCATGGCGGATCTTGGCAAGATGCTCCATCTAGATTCCGGCACATTGACCCCATTAACCAATAAGTTGATTCAAAAATCACTTATCAAAAAGCAAACCGATAAATATGATCGCAGGAAAGCAAACCTAGTCTTAACCGTCAAAGGCAAGCGTCTCAAAGAAAAGATGGAAGATATCCCTGCCAAAGTAGGAAGCTGTTTCCCATTAGAGCTAGATGAAGCCATCACATTAAGAAAACTACTCGATAAGGTCATCGAAGGATACGAGCAATAGCAATTTAAAAAGGTGAACGTCATACGCAGCGTTCACCTTTTTCTAATGGTTAATCAATACAAATAAGTTCGTATTCACGCACGCCCAAGCCATGCTCTTCCGCGGTTTCAACCGTATGGATCGCATGTCTAGAATCCATGCGTTCAATCAAAGCGGCCTTGCCTGGATCGTCCGCGTTTTTCACAGCATCATAGCAAGCCTGATCCAAGGCAACAGGATCTAACGAGGCAAAGATGCCTAAATCGCCCATCTCCGGTTCATGCGGATTAGAATCACAGTCGCAGTCAACCGATAAACGGTTCGCGACATTGATATAGGCCATATTACGGCTGCCAAAGTAACCCATAATCGCTTTGCAGGCATCGGCCATGGATTCTAAGAAATCGTCCTGAGCTGGCAGGTGACTCCAAACATGGTCCTGCTCTTGGTTCTCAGCGCCAGCAGAGTGAATATTAAGTTTGCCATGCGTAGATGCAAAACCAATGGACATGTTCTTAAGCGCACCACCAAAGCCGCCCATGAGGTGGCCTTTGAAATGAGATAACACAAGCATGGAATCATAACGTTTCATGTGTGAGCCGACACGATCATACGCTAAATGCTTGCCATGGTAGATAGGGATATCGAATTCGCCATCCTCATCCATGATATCGACCTTAAAGCGTGGCAAGAAGCCATGCGCCTTGATGGTGTCGTAATGTTTGTTCACATCCTGTCGCGATCCTCCATAGGCGGTGCAGCATTCAACAATCGTGCCGTCAAGTTCATCCACAATGGCGCCGATTAATTCTGGCTTAAGATAATTGTGGCCGCCCATTTCTCCAGTAGAGATTTTGATGCCGATATTGCCATGCAGCTCAATGCCCAAAGCATGATAAATCTTCACCAACCCAGCTGGTGAAATATCCTTTGTAAAATAGACTTTTGCTTTATTCATTTGATTGCCCTCTGTTATTATTATCCCTTAAATCTGCAGTGATTTCAGCATTTTTGATGTCTCCGCATCATACAAATAGATGCTTTGTTCATCAATTGTTGCATAGGACGCACAATCATCTCTTGGCTTACCAATCGAACCTGGATTCAAGAAGATGACGCCGTTATCTTCATAAAGATGCTTATGATGCGTATGGCCATACATCACGATGTCTCCTTTGCCACTTGAAAAGAATGGCACATGGGCAAGCAACAATCGATGGCCCTTGAAGAATAAGACCTGAGATTCCGGAAGCGCAAACCCGAGACTCTGATGATCGTAATAGGTATCGCAGTTGCCACGCACCCCGATGATGACACGCTGTTTGGACGACAAATACTCGATGCATTTCCGTGCGTCCCCATCATAAGTGCCATAAAGAATGTCACCCAAGCAAAGAAGAACATCCGGCTGATGAAAAGAAACAGCACGCTCTAATAAAGTTAGTCCCCACTTAGAACCATGTAGATCCGAGAAAACCAAGTATTTCACCGCTTCATTAGTTTACTGGTAATCTTCTTTTGAAGAAAGAAGAACATTTATTTTCGAAAGTAGGTATAATTTCCCTAAGAGGTATTATCTATGTCTAGTTTCAAAAACCTTAGACCAGTTGATAATTTTTATCAAACAAGTCTATTTTTCCCAATGCCTGTCGTTATGATCGGCACATTATCCCCAAATGGTGAGACCAACCTTGGCCCTTATTCCTTGCTTGCACCATATTACATCGCAGGCAAAGGCTATTATGCGATGATCTTAGAATGCCGTAATACATCCAACACGGCGCAGAACATCCTCAGAACCAAGAAATGCACGATCAACTTCTTCCCCGATGATAAGAAACTCTTCAAGGAAGCTGTCCGCATGGGTTGGCCAGGCGACACCACCGAAGAGAAGATGAAAGGCTGCTTGTTCGAATTAGAAGATGGCCAAATGGCAGAAGAAGATCCTAACGGCAAATATCCAAAGGTCGTTAAACAATCCTTCCAAGTCCTTGAGTGTACCTGGATGGCAGAACTCGACCACGCCGAAAACGATCAGCCAACCGAAGCTGATGTCTATCCTGGACCATTCCATGATTTCAACGGCATCACCTCGCCATATGGTGCCCACTTCATCTTGCGCATCGATAAGATCTTGATGAAGGAGAAATATGCGAACTCCATCATCAATGGTGTGACCAAGAGAGGCTTCCCGAAAGTTCCAGTCGATTATGGATATCGTGATTCCAAGTATTTCTGGTGCTCCCGCTTCAAAGCACCGGAGCCAGAAATGCTCCCAATGAGAGAAACCGATGTCTCCAGTGTGCGTTATGCCGCGAACCGTTTGCAAACTGATGTTAAGTTCACCGATGATGCACTTGCGATGCTTGTCAAAGTCCCAAGGATTTTCCTTCCAACCGTTTTACGTGCCTGCGTCAAATGGGCCGAAGAAAACAACGTGAAGCTCATCACACCGAAGGAAATGCAAGAAATCAACGATAAGCGTTCCAAAGAGAAAAAAGAAAAATAAGCAGGTTTTACTAGGTTTTTCGAAAATATGAGAGACGATTATGATGTCGTAATCATCGGCTCTGGTATTGGCGGTCTTTCCTGTGCGTTAAGTTTAATCAACGCAGGCAAGCACGTCCTAGTGCTAGAGCAGCACAATCTCCCTGGAGGCTGTGCAACTTCTTTTGTGCGCGGACGTTTTGAGTTTGATGCATCCCTCCATGAACTCTGTGCTTTGGGTCATCCAGGCAACTGGGGCTTCACAGGCAAGATCATCATGGAGGATTTCAAACTACCCATATCTTGGTATTACGTTGATGAGCTTTATCGCGTCATCGCAACCGCTAGAAGTGGCAAGAAATATGACATCACGTTGCCAACCGGAATCGATGCAATCATCGATAGGATGGAAAAATATGTTCCTGGCTCTAGAAAGGCAATGACAGAATTCTTCTCTTTGGCAAAAGAATGTTACGAGGCATCCGAATACTTCGATAACCACATGTGGGACAAGAAAAAGAGCAATGGCAATATCGCCATCAAAACTAGCGTGTTCATCAAGCACTTCTTCCGTTATATCTTAGTTGCTGAGCGTCCGTTCAATGAGGTTTTACACCGCATCAACATGCCAGAGGATGCAATTGATATCCTAAATACCTACTGGGTCTATCAAGGTTCAGACCTCAATGAACTTTCATTCGTCTCCATGGCGGTCATGATCTATGCTTACGCGACCATGCAGCCAGCGATCCCACACCATACCTCTCATGCCATTTCCGTTGAGGCGATTGAAAAGATCAGACAAGCTGGTAGCGATGTCTATATGAACGTCAAGGCCACAAAAGTCGTTTCTGATGACCATGGCAATATCATCGGTGTGGACACCACCGTCGGATTTGTCCCATGCAAAAATGTTGTAGGTAACATCAATCCAGCGACAGCCTATGGTCAATTGCTAGATAAGAGAATCAAAATCCCAAAGCGCGAGCAAAAGAAAGTCAACGCAGTCAGCTTCTCAACGCGCTTCGTAAACGTTTATCTTGGCTTAAACAAATCACACGAAGAACTTGGCATAAATAATTACACGATTTTCTGCCCAGGGGACTTAGATGCTTCCACGAACCTAGAAGCTTCCTTATCCATGGACAACATCTCAAGATGCACCATGGTTTGTTATAACGTCGTTTATCCAGATTGTTCACCAAAAGGTACGACCATTCTATCACTAACCATCCCTTTCCCAACCGATAACTGGGCCAACGTGAACCCAAGGGATTATGTCAAAGCCAAAGAAAAGGTTGCAATGAAAGCCATTCATAATTTTGAGCAGCAGACAGGAATCATCGTCTCCCCCTATATTGAGGAAATTGAAATTGCCACGCCTTGGACGTTTGCCCATTATTTAGGCACGCCACAAGGGACGGTTTATGGCAAACATAACACCAAATGGAACTCCATGGTTTCGCAGCTATTAGGCATACGAAATGATCATCCAATCAAAGGTTTCAAAACCGTCGGTGCCTCAGGCGCTAGAGGAGCCGGTTATTCTCAATCTTTTTGCTCTGGCAAAGATATCGCGAACCTAGTATTAGAAGAAATGAAAGGAGGCAAGAAGCATCATGGCAAATAATAAGAAAGTCAAAGGCTTTGGCTTCAAAGATATCCTCTCCTTTCTAAATAAAGGTAAAGAAAGGGAAGTCGTCATTGATCAGGCGAGTCTTGAACCTGCCCCACAAGAATACCCCGTCAATCACCTTGCAAGGCTTCGCCACCCTTATGAACAAGTATTCACAATCATCGCAGTTATCGACCACGGTAATGGCTGCAAAACCTATCGATTACTCAAAAAAGACCGCAAAAACCCCGCGCTTTTTAGAGCTGGCCAATATGTAGTCGTCCGTCAGATGATTGAAGGAAAGCTTATCGCACGACCCATATCCATCTCTTCAGGAATTGAGGATGCCATGAGAGGTTATCTCGATTTGACGATTAAAAACAATCCGAACGGTTACTTCTCTCCTTACGTCATCACCAACTGGAAAGAAGGGGATGAAGTCACTACATCAGGCCCTCAGGGTAACTTTTATTACACCGCTTTAAGAGACGAGCGCCATGTTATCGCTATTTGCGGCGGCTCGGGAATCACTCCACTACTATCGATGGCGAAATCCATTGCAAGTAGGGACGAAGATTTCGAGCTTGATGTCATCTATGGTGTGCGTTCATTATCAGAAGCAATACTTCTAGATGAGTGGAATAAAATAATAGACGAAACGGATAAAGTCCATTTCCACATCATGAGCGAAACAAAGGAAGATGGTACTGAATTTACTGGTCGTATCACCAAGAAAATCATCCAAAAACTATGTAAAGATGAACCATTCTCTTTATTTGCCTGCGGTCCACAAGGAATGTATAACCATTTAGATAAGATTGCAGAAGAATTAGGACTTGATCCAAAACACTACCGCAAAGAGATCTTTGGCACCTATAAAGACCCAACTGTTCTTCCTGGTTATAAACTCATCCAAACGGATAAACCGCTGAAGGCCATCATCCATATCGCGGATCAAACTTTTGAGATTCCAATGGACCCGAAAGAGACCATCATCACGGCTATGGAACGTGCTGGCATTGCAGGCCCGAATCGTTGCAGAGGCGGCATCTGTGGATATTGCCGCTCTCGCTTATTATCGGGTGAAGTCTATGTGCCAAGCGATATTGATGGCAGACGCGCCCATGATAAAGAAATTGGATATATCCATCCTTGCGCGACTTATCCTCTTACCGATATTGAATTAGAAGTTCCGAATAATCGTTAATTATCCTAGTTTTGCAGTATTTTTAAGATTTTATAGCAATCCTAAGTCTTTTAGAATCATCCTCGCTTGAGTGGCGTTTTTGAATACATAGCCTTCAATGCCATTTTCTCTAGCGGCGATGATATTCTTTTCTGTGTCGTCGAAAAAGAGGACACGAGTAGAAGACGGAATCGCTCTTAATGCATACTCATAGATTTCCTTATCTGGTTTCTGCATGTGGATATCGCAACTCTTAATCTGACCATCGAAACACTCATCAAAAGGGTGCCCTTTGAAAATGATTTCGAGCTGTTCCTTCATGCAGTTAGAAAGCAGATAAACATGATGGTATTTTCTTAGCTCTCTAGCAAGATCAAACATATCCTCATGGATCTCGTATTGCGACAAGATCAACGCAAGGACTTCTTCGTAAGGCCTATGTAGATGTTCAGCAACTTTATGAATGATTTCAGTATAGGTGAATTCACCCGCATCACCCAGGATGCAATATTGGTCTTTGATTCTAGCGGCATCTTGCCTCGAAAAGGTCAAATCAAAGAATTTGGTCAAGCCTGCATCAGAGAATAAGCCAAAACAATCGAGGAATATAGTGATATTGCTTTTCATGAAAATATAAGGGAATTAAAAGGTTTTTAAGATTTATTTATCGCAAAGATAAGTTAATGGAGTCTTATAGAATTCTTCATACTTCTTCTTGGACCATTGATAATTCTGCTCCATCATCTTGTTGCAGCGCTCAGTAAAACCAACGCTAGTATCCGCGTGGATTGGCTCACCAACAAAGATCGTATATTCCTGAATTGGGAAGCCGTCCTCGCCAATGTCCTCGCTGTCTTCTTGTGCAATATAAATTGGTACCACGGGAACGCCTGCTTTAGATGCAAAGTGGAACGCACCATTCTTTAATGGCTTTGGTTTACGGTAATTCCACCACATCGATTGTTCAGCATAAACCAAGACAAGATGACCTTGCTTCAGTTGATAATCAATGCCTTCAAAGCATTCCTTCAAAGCAGTCATATTTGATGATAACGGCAAGGTGTTGCAGTTGCGCATAAGCTTGCCATAAAAGCCTGGGAAGTTCGTGTAATTGCCTTCGCGAATCACGCGGAATAGTTTACGTTTCTTCTTGCAGGTGCTTCTTTCATAAACAACCTGCATGATGAATGTATCCAATGCATTAAAGTGGTTACAGGTGATAACCGCACCGCTTTCAAGGTTATCTAAATGTTCTACGCCAATGACATCTTTAATGCGAAGCGCGCGGGATTTGATAAGGTTATTGAGAAATTTACGGGCCATTCCAAAAACGATTTTAGACTTGATTCGTGTGATGAGCTTCTTCTGCTTATAATCGCATACGCCAGGCATCAATACCGGTGCAGGAGGGTCATCTTCGACATCTTTATCAAATATCCTTTGACGTTCAAAGTCTTCGATCTTAGCTAGAATTGCTACACGTCCAGGATCACGATTGTCACTCATTTATTCGCCCTCCTTATATGTTTTCTTCAATCTAAGATATTCCTCATAGATATCATCGAATTGATGGTACTTGAAGACCTTATGCACTTTATCGATATGGTACTGTTTGATGTTATCGGTATGCGGGTATGGCAAATAGAAGAGACGCTTTGAGAAATGACGGACGACCGTATTTTTGTAAAGGAACTTCTGATCGTTGAAGCGCTGGGAGATCATCTTCTTCTTGCTCGTCGCTCTAGCAATCGCCGATTGATCTGCGAAGGTGAGTTTCTTCGTCTGGATCCATTTTCTAGCTTTCGCGAATAATCCAGTCTCACGGCACTTCTTCATGTTGAAAAGCAAAACGCCGGCATTGACGAAATTCGGGTAACAGAGGAATTTGCCATAATGATCACGTGCGGCTGCGTATTCCACTTCTTCGATATCGATGTCCCAAAGCAAGTGGATATCGCGATTGAACATGATATCCGTATCTAAATACAGAACCTTATCTGGAATCTCTTCCACAAGGTCGGCAAACAAACGAATCAAGGTATATGGAGAGCAATAGGCTCCTTCATTCGGACATTTATGAAAATCACGCTCATATAGATCGGTGACATCCACCTTCATGACTTCGTTGTCCTTGTTATAGGATTTCATCACCTGATTAAGGAAGGCAATCAAGCGATCGGAAATCGGTGTATAAGTATCTTTGATGCGCGTTAAGCTCATCGTGAAGATATAGACTTTATAGGTTTCCTCTGCGGAGCGATGGAGAATCGAAAGCAATGATGTTAGAACGCCATCGAAAACGCCTTCATTGCCGCAATAAAGCAAACTAATCATGGCTCTCCTCCTTTTTAACATAACGGATCTTCGCATAGGTGGAATATTCATATGCGATATCTTTCATGGCTTTATAGATCTGATCACGCAAGTCTTCCCTTGCCTCAGATAAAGATAATCCTTCTCTAGCAAAGAACGGCCCTGCCACATGGGTGACGATGTTCACTTTACCATTCTTGCCTTTAGAGTAGGTATTCACAAAGCAAAAAGCTGGGGCCTTATATTGGATTGGGTAAGTGAAACTCGTGGACTTAAACGGACGGATCTCCGTGTAATATGGCCACAAATGGGCTTCAGGATAAATAACAACCGGTGATTTCTTTTTGGTGATGCGACGCGTTAATTCCGCCATGAAGTTTTTGGTCGCAGCAACATCGCTAGGAAGTGGCATGCCGCCTAGATAAGGGACAAATTTGCCGATGCCAGGGATCGCAGTGTTATTAGGATGGACGATAACCGTCATTGAGCGTGGACGAAGGATAAAAGCAGGAATCAAGGCATCGCCGATGATCTGCGTGTGATTGCCATAGAGGAAAATGGATTGATGCTTATATGGCTTTAACCGATTACGCCCAACAATGCGATGATGGAATTGCGACTTCAAATAGATATAGGCGAGTGGCTTGCCGATCAAGCGGAATGTCAGAAAATGCAGAATCCGACCAAAAAAACCATCGCGGCGATAACGATAAGAGCCATCGATGGTTGGGGTTTCGATTTGCATGGTCGAGAATTCGTCGTTTAAAACATCCGAATAGTAAATGACTTCAGGCAACGAGTCTTTCTTTGGCATGTCAATATTCTATCATTTATGCTTTTAGCATAGCAAATGATTGAAGTAACGGGGCAAGCCTGCCTTCTGCGAAATCTTTCGCAGCTGCTCTTTGCTTGCATTTCTTTAAGAAATTGTCTGGGCGATTGATTTCCTTGATGCAATTGCTAGCAACGGTGAAGGCAACGTTGTTCTCCGCCATCAACTGTTCCAAGGTATAAGCGGCATAGTCACGCTTAATATCATAGAAGAATGGGGACTTCATGGCCGCTTCCCAGAAATAATTGGCATAAACGGTCGTAACATCATGCCATGGCTTCGCAGCGAAGGCATAATGGATGATGCCTCTTTCCTTTGGAGGAACATTCCAGGAATGGATGCATTCCATGTTCCACTTACGTGGGAGGTAGTAGATCTTATCTTTGCAGATGACGTTGAGGTAATCTTGGTCTTGGGCAATCGTGAAATCATAGAAATGAACAAGATCAATGAATTGCTGCAAGACATCGACCTCACGCCACTTCTTGCTGTTGATGACGATCATGCCGGCGTTGAAATATTTGCGGCGGTTAATCCCAAGGACTTCCTCCGCATAACGTCCACATTCATCGATAGCATCCATAACCGCTTCTGGAACGGCAGCGATATATTTGTCGCCGATGCAGATATCGAAGAGTTTGGCAACGTCATCCACGACCGCGGTATCGCAATCGATATAGATGGCTTTGTCAAATTGCGGAAATGCTTTTGCAATCACCAAACGGAAGTAGGTGGATGCACTATAATAATCCCTGATTGGGAGTTGATGGATAATGTCATGAATCTCATCGTCGATGTTGTCAAACACAATGCGGACATTGCGCTTGGCCATCGGCAGGATCTTTGCCTGATTTTCCTTGCTGATGTCATTATGGAGAATGTGTACCTCATAACGACGGGAAGATGATGTGTGATCGATCATTGATTGCAAGGCGACAGACATGTAAGGTACGAATCTATCATCACAACCGAAGAAGACTGGGACAATAGACTTTTTGCTGTTGCTCATGGTCAAACCCTCCTTTGGGTCCGCCATATAATAGCCATATTCATTTAAAAAATAACTCTCTAGTGCGCGCCCGCAAGATTTACCCTAAGGTGAAAAATATTTACCTCACCATTCTCTAACTCTCTTAATAATAGAATTATGGCTTTACATCGGCATTTTTTCGTATCATAATCGTCCCAGTTATGGAAAACGAAACACCATTACGGCTCATCATTGGACATAATTTAGCCGACTTAAGAAAACTAAAAGGAGACACTCAAACTCAGCTTGCAGAGCGTTTTGGATACTCTGACAAGGCCGTCTCCAAATGGGAACATGGAGAAGCAATTCCTGATATTGAGACATTGGCAAAACTTGCGGATTACTATGAAGTGACGCTGGATTTCCTTACCCATGAAGGCACTGCAAAAGAGAAAAGGCAGTACCTTCAGGAAACCAAAATACAACGCCTGAATAAGAATGTCATCACGATTTTGGCATGCTTGATCGCCCCGATTGTCTGCGTCATCATCTATATCATTTTATCCTTGCTTCCGAGGGTGGATGATAACCATTGGACCCTCTTTTTGTGGTGGATACCAATCGATGCCATCATCTGTTTTATCTTCAATTGCATTTGGGGGCCAAGAAAGCTTCAACCACTGTTCTCGAACATCATGATTTGGTCTATCATCACGGTTTCTTATCTAGAGTTAGGCATCTCCTTGCCTAATAGCATCGGATGGAACCTTTGGATGATCTTCTTCATCGGCGTGCCACTTACCGTTGCCGCATTTTTGTGGACACATATTAAACATAGTCATCATAATTAATATAAAGATATATCAATACACGAGGAAAGCCTATGGAAGCCATTCAAGCGACAAGATTCCGCATGATCAATAAATTGCTCGAGCCGTATTTTGCTTCAGGTGACTTAGAGCTCATCCACTGCAATTATGGATACCTCTGCTTTACCACTAGAGCCATGCATAAGCGTTTTGGCAAATTAGGCAATGGCCAGTGGCAAGATCTTCCGGATATGTACTATTTCACGATCAGCTTCGACGCCGAGGATAAACTCACCCTTAAGAAAAAAGGCATCGATATCGAATTATGGCTCTATGCCCAATCCGATGTTAGAAACCTCGAAAATGAGCGCATCGCCGGAAAAGAAGGATTAGGCGCGGTCTATTCCAAAAAGGGATTCGACCTCATGTATAAGCAAACGATTCTTCCATTAAAAGAAGCCAAAGCCGACCAAGAACAGAACAACGAGATCTTGATGACGAAGCTCATTGAATTCGTGGAAGTCAAATTGCCACGCATCGAAGAAGTATTGTTAGGCTAATGCGATCGATATCGGTAGGCGTTGATCCGCCTGCCGTTTTTTTGTCGAAAAATTCAAACTAAAACATCCTAATAACTGCACTTTTAGCACTCAACACTTGCAAGTGCTAAAATTATCATTAAACTAATGTGCGATACGAATCGAGGTTACATTATGAAAGAAACCAAAATATTCCAAACAGAATCCAAACAGTTATTGGATTTAATGATCAATTCCATCTATTCCAACAAAGAGATTTTCTTACGTGAATTGATCTCCAACGCTTCTGACGCGTTAGACAAATATAAATTCTTAGCCCTTACTAAGAGTGACACCTATCCTAGCAAGGATTACCGCATCTTGATCAGCGTCGATAAAGCCAAGAAGACCATCACCATCGAGGATAACGGCATCGGCATGTCTTTAGAGGAGATTGAAAGCAACTTAGGCACGATTGCCAAATCCGGTTCCAAAGAATTCCTAGAGAAATATAAAGAGATGAAGGACGCTGAAGACGTTGGCATCATCGGTCAATTCGGCGTCGGCTTCTATTCCTCCTTCATGGTCGCGAAAGCCGTTGAAGTCATTACCAAGCCTCTTAACGGAGAAGCCCATCGCTTCTATTCCGAAGGCAAAGAATCCTATGACGTGGAAGATGCGGAACTAGACTTAGATTCCGGCACCCGCATCACCCTATATCTTAAAGATGATACCGAAGGTGAATCCTATTCCGCTTATTTGGAAGAGTATCGTATTGCCAATCTTGTCAAGAAATACTCCGATTATATCCGTTATCCAATCCAGCAGGATGTCTACGAGACCCCATCTCAAGAAGAAGGCTCCACCAAAAAGCCAGAGCCAGTACTCGTCAGAAAGACCCTCAACTCGATGATTCCATTATGGAAGAAATCGACCAAAGAAGTCACCAAAGAACAACTTGAGGAGTTCTATAAGAACAGATTTGATGATCAGGATGCCCCATTGCTCAGCTTGCACCTTAATGTTGAGGGCATGCTTTGCTATAACGCCTTAGCGTTCATCCCTGCCCATGCTCCATATAACCTTTACAGCGAGAACTATGAAAAAGGCCTTGCCCTCTATAGCAAGTCCATCTTCATTCAGGATAAATGCAAGGATCTCATCCCGGATTACCTGAAATTCGTCAAAGGCCTTGTCGACAGCGATGATTTTCCACTCAACATCTCCCGTGAGATGCTCCAATCCTCTCCAATTATGAGGAAGATCGCCGATAACATTGAAAATAAGATCATCGATAAACTCAAAGGCTTGAAGAAGGATAATAAAGAAGACTATGACAAGTTCTTCAAAGCCTATGGGGACTATATCAAATTCGGTATCTATTCCTCTTATGGCTTTAAGAAAGACCTGCTTGCCGATCTTTTGATGTTCCATCATTCCGCAAGTGAAGAGATGATTGACCTTGCCACCTACGTGGAACAGATGGACAAGAAGCAAAAAGACATCTATTTCGCTTCTGGCAAATCGCTTGCTGAAATCCGTCTATTGCCACAGCTTGAGCAATTCAAAGCCAAAGGCATCGACGTCCTCTTGCTCGATAAGGAAATCGATGAATTCGCGATCATGATGATGAATAACTATTCTGAGAAACAGTTCAAGAATATCGCGACCGAATCCGTTGATACTTTAACGAAAAAGGAAAAGAAGGAATTAGAAGATCTCGCGGCAACCCACCGCCGTTTCTTAGATAACGTTAAAGAAGCCTTGAAAGGCAAAGTCGATGATGTCGTCTTCTCTTCCAAGCTTGTCGATAGCCCCGTTTGCATCTCCACCAAAGACGGCATGTCCATGAATATGCAACGCGTCTTATCCGAACAGCCAAACCAAGAAGGCGAACAAGCCCCATCAGCAGTTAAGGTGTTGGAGATCAATCCAAATCACCCATTGTTCCAAACTATCTCCACTTGCAATGATGAGGAAACGCAAAAATACGCGACGCTGCTTTACGATGAGGCGTTGTTACTAGAAGGCTTTGATATTGAAGACAAACGCTCCTTCGTAGAAAACCTTAATAATCTCATGATGAAATCTCATTGATCTAACACTTGTAGATCATAGATATCATGCAATGGGATCTTCTTGTCATTGATCTCTAATAAAGATTCATAGGCATTAAGACTCGCCTCACCTTGGCATTCATAATAATGCCCATCTTCAAAATATTTCACGAAAAGCCTGCAATTTCCGTCTAAATTTGACAAAATCGCAGAGATGCGTCTTGCTTCGTCATCCGAAAGACGATGATGCAAGACGCTTTCATTTTCGAATTCAGCCGCGCGTAAAGCCGCCTGCAATCCTTTCATCGCATCAAAAGGCAGGAAGATGCGTGCACGATCATTCATTGACATTTTAGATCTCATCTTCGTCTCCTCCTGCATGCCCACCGACCATGGTGTTGCGTTCTCTTCTGGTCGCATTGGATTGATAATCCATGCCACGAAGCGCGGCATTCTTACCATAGATCTCCTCGATCTGAAGCAAGGTGTCACGCATCATTTTCTCTTTATCCACCGCCTCTAGATCCACAAATAAGTCATAGGATTCATAGTCCTCGCTATGAAGGTTGCCAAAGGATACATAGAAAGCGCGTATTTTTTTCGTCCAATCGCTTTTCCGCTCGAATACCTCAACCGCGGCGTTACGGAAAATAGAGGACAAGTTGGTAAGACTACCAATATGTGTTGAAATATGCTGACGCTGGCCACGTTCTTCCTCGTAGCCAATATCAATGGTTAGGGTATCGCTGACGACATGCTGCCTTGCCATCTCCAAGCATAAAGTATCGGTCATCTCCTTTAAGATGATCAATGCGTCTTTATGACTATAAGCCTGCGGCAAAATCTGCCCTTGCGAGATCGATCTAGACTTGCCGACATAGTGTTTGATGTCATACATCGTGACCGGTTCTTTGCCATAAGCATGATCAATCAATAGCTCTGCATTGACACCGAATTCCTTATAAAGCAAATCCTCATCTGCCTTGCGAATGCCTTCCATATCGAAGATGCCATATTTCGCTAAACGAGCCGATGTCCCCCTACTAATCATCCAGAAATCCGTTAAAGGAGTGTGATTTTGCAGGGTTTTTATGAATTTTTCCTCATCTAACCAACCAATGCCTTCGGCTGAACCTTTCGCGGTGATACCCGAAGCAACCTTAGCCAAATACATATTCGTGCCAATGCCGCAAGTCATGGGAATGCCGAGTTCATCTTTGACTTCTTTCATTAGCTGCAATGCAAAAGCTTTCGCACGGATGTTATATAGCTTAAGGTAATCGGTGACATCCAAAATGATCTCGTCAATCGAATAGACATGCATGTCTTCTTTTGCAATATGCCTTAGATAGATTCTATAGATGGAAGCAGCGACTTCGATATAGCGTTTCATCCTTGGTTTAGCGACGATGAAATCAATCTCTTTCGGCACTTGAAATAATCGGCAGCGGTTCTTCACGCCTAAAGCTTTCAAAGCTGGAGAAACCGCCAGGCAGATGGTCTTATCCGTCCTAGAAGCATCCGCGACAACTAGACGCGTTTTCATCGCGTCCAACCCACGGTCAGCACATTCGACCGAAGCATAAAAACTGCGGGCATCGATGACGAAATAGACGCGGTTATCCATCGATGTCAGCTCCTAATCAATTGGTGTTATTCCTTAATGGGATCGATGCGGATCTTAAAGAACTTCACACGCAAAACAATTTCATTGCCGGCGATCGTCGTCGCTAACATCAACGCCACTGCCATAGAGACATCACTTAAGAAATGCGCACCGGCAAGAATTCTTGCAAAAGCAACTAAAATGGTTAACATGCCCGCCGCAGCAAAGCAACGAGACTGAACCCTCGCTAGTTTATCATTGAGAAGCGGCATGAATACAATCACCGGGAACAAGATAGAGATTTCTGTCGCATGTCCGCTTGGGAAGGATTTGAATTCCTCCGACTTAATCTGGTACTGCGCCATGAGGTCCTGATAATTCGCACATCTTTGATACCAAGGATGGAAGACAATATCTTCATAATCGCAGATCGCGCGGAACCTTGGACGATGGAAAATTTCCTTCAATACCGTGACAAGAGGTACCAAAGCGATAAAGCAAATGACAGTGATGATGCCTAAGATCGCCCAAGGACGAGCACGTGTTGTATCTTTGAATAACCTATATCCCAGGAACTCCGCGCCACCTAATGGAACCGCAGCAATCAAATAGCCAAGCCATTTGAGCTCTGGCTTATTAAAACCATTCACGCTGAAATATTCCTGACCGGCAAAAAATACACTGACGGCATAAATCAAAGCAGCAAGGCCAAAGAACGTGATCCTAACGGATTTGCGATACTCCTCTTTCCTAAGACCTAACGCGAAAAAACCACCACCGACCAAGGCCAATCCGCAGAAACCGATCGTTGGGCCAATCGCAGAAAGCGCAATGCCAACCATATTCGTCTTACTTGCGATAGCCGTGGAAAGTTGAAAATCCGCAAAAGAGCCAAAAATCACGCCGAGGATAGCAATCCCAAAGACAATACATAAAGGGATACGCATGCACTTCATAGGAATACTCCTTAATACTTATTAAATGTATTTTACTAATTAGGCAGGGCGATATAAAGAACTATTAATGACTAAGATTTTGAGTCATCCTTACATGTCCTCACCGGGGCGTTCTGTGTAACTTGAAATACCAAAGATTATTGATGATAAACGGCATGTCATGCGCATGTGCGTATGGTTTTGGTTGACTAATTGACAATAAGGCAATAGGTTATGAGCATCCACCATCCAATTTTGTAAGGAGGCGTGTATGAAACATCAGCATCTAGTATTGTCAGCGTTGCTGCTTACGATGAGCCTCGCTGGCTGCACCGGCAATGAACCAACAAGCCAAGAAAGTTCTTCTTCCGTTCCAAGTATTCCTTCTTCAACGATTGTTTCTTCCGATGCAGGAAAAACCGAACAAAAGAATTTTGAACGAATCATCAATAATGTTTTAACGCATCATAACTACACATTATCCGTGCGTTCCTATATCGATGCCGCCCCAACGGAAATCTATGAGGATGATTTCTATAACATCAACGATACAGCCTATTATAACCGTTTCTATAATTCCTATTCTGGCATCATTCAACAAGGTGACCAAGGCTATGTTTCATATGTTGAAAGCAATGGGGTAATCTCCACGATTGAATTCATCTCCACGAACCCCAATAAAGGCGTATCCGTCATCTACCCTTGGGTCATTGAAAACGTCTTGTCCGCACCATACACGCAATCAGAAACAAACGCCAACGAATTCATCACCCGCGATCAAAACGCGATTACAATCTCCAGCAAATTCACAGGTTATTCCTCTTCTTCTTGGATGATCGAGCCTGAATTCGTGAAAGCGGTCCTAGATGGTGAACGCATCATCTTCTTTGCCGATTTCCAAGTCGCATATATCGATTATGATACCGGTGAAGGCAATTTCAGCGATGGCCATTGCACCATGACATTGCAACATATCGGCACCACCTCCAATGCCGTTGTCGATGCCTATGTTTTAAACCCTGCCGATAGCTATGTCGCCCCAACGGAATGGAGCAATGATTTCCGAGAGAAATTCAACAACTACTACTTTGGCTATCTTCCACCATTCCTAGAAAACGCAAGCTATGCGATCTCTTTAGACCGCGAGGATGTCAGCGATGGCGTGGACCTCCTGCTCACCGATTATGGATGCGGAGACCAATCATTCCATTACGCAAGACTCTTAATGGGCGAAGGCTATGTCGCCGATGAGAACAATCCTAAATTATATAGGCGCACTGTTGTTAATCAGGAACAAAAGCAAACCATCACCTACACCGCAGAAATCTCATTCGCCGAGCCAGGAAGAGCCTATCAGCTTGGCACCATCGGGGATTATTTCCCTGCTGGCATCTTCCAGGTGCTATATTCTGCTAGAGCCAAAAATAGCGATATCACCTCCGTTGCAGCGTTAAACGAATACATGCAGGCAAACAATATCAATCGTCTTGTTCCGTTGCTTCCTTTTGGCGATACCTGCACTAGAATCGCCAATTTCAGCGACCGTACTTCAAACATGAATCAGCTTATCGGCGAGGGTTCGAATCTCTATGTTTTCTATACCTCCACTTGGCCCTATATCCGCTTGTACTTCAATTCGCAGCTAGAAGCGAAAACGGCATTGGACCAATACCAAGCATTGCTTGTCCAAGCAGGCTTTGATGATGTCATCACCGAAGGAGCATTCACCCAAACCACCAACACGACTTGGAACGAAAGTTACAATTCCTACGTCATTTTCTCCAACGTGGACTACATCACTGATTGGAAGGGCTATGTTGAGATGAGATTCAACATCTATACTCCAGATAATGACATTCCAGGAGGCGACGATCCAAGCGCATTGCCCCCAATCAAAGTGAAGCTCGTGGATCATCTTAAGTCTTACCGCATTACCGATGCTGCCGGCAATAGTATCAAAGCTTATGACCCAACGATTGACGATGGATACTTCTATGTGGCCATCACCCCGGAAGAAGGGTATGAGATTGAAAGCGTCGTTTTATCGGGCGATGAGAATGCCGTGATTTCCTATGATGCTACATTAGGAAAATATGTGATTAAGCCATCAAGTAGCAGCCTTGTATCCTATGAGATCGTTGCCACCATCATCAGTGGAGGCCCTTATCTTAGTTATGTGAAAAACCTTACAGGTGGCTCCATTTCTTTGATAAACCCTGCAAATCCAGGCTATATTGCTGCTGGAACAAATGTATCGTTCTCTATCACGGTAAGAGAAGGATATCAAATCGATCAGGTATACATCGTAGAAGATAACACCATCGTCATCACCGAAGATGACGCCACAAATCACGTCTATAGTTTCATTATGCCAGATGCACACGCAACCATCATGGTAACATTTACCGGTAGTTCTCCCGCGGCGCGTTCTTTAAGCCAAATCACCGTTAATGCCACCAAAACAACTTATAATGTTGGCGAGGCCTTCGCTTTCGTTGGCCAGGTTTATGCGATCTATTCCGACGGCTCAACCGCAGATGTCACTAGTAGTCCGGATCTCCACTTCTATGGTTACAACATGAACGTCGCAGGCACGCAGACCGTACAAGTCACCTACGAAGAAAATTACGAGATTCGCTATGCGAGCTATACCATCGTGGTACAAGCAAACTCCTCTTCTTCGCAATCTTCTGTCGATCCATCGGGCGATTCATTTGTTGGCAAATACGCATTAACCAAGCGTATGGCGGGATATGACACCGAGCTTGCCTTCACCTTCAATGCTGACCATACAGGTTATTACACCAGATACCCCAATGCCAGCGGGCAAGTCTCCACCATCTATTTCACCTGGAGTAGAACTGGAGATAGCCTCCGCCTCGTCTATGTTGCGGAAGGCAGCGGATCCTGGAGCGATTTCGGTGGATACCGCCCCTTCAACGATAATGAAGTTGCCCCCGTCAATGAAACCGGCGTTGTCGTTGATGAGGCTTCCATCAGCATCACGGTTTATAATTCCGGTGGCAAGAGCCCACAGGCATTAACATTTACGAAAACCGCATAGCCTAAAAGCGCTTTGATGAAATAGCACCCGAAAGATGATAAAAACAATGATCAGTGCAAACATACAGCAAATCATCGATTCCTGCGGGGAAACGAATATTGTTGTCGCTTCCAAGTATATGGATGCGGTCTCCATTTTAGAAATGACGCATTATGGTTTATTCAATTACGGCGAAAACCGTGTGGATGCATTGCTTTCCAAAATCGAAGCGTTAAAAGACCATAAGGAAATCCATTGGCATTTCATTGGCCATTTGCAGTCTAACAAAGCCAAGCTGGTTGCGAATCAGGTCGAATGCCTACATTCATTAGACTCCTTGAAAGTCGCTAGAATCATCAGCGAGGAACGCACTACTCCACTAGATTGCTATATAGAGCTGCATTTAACGGATAATGATGCAAAATCCGGGGTAAAGATGGAGGATTTGCAAGGATTTTTAGATTCATTGAAAGCATATCCTAACATCCATGTCATCGGTTTTATGGCGATGAGTGATGCGGATATGAGCGACGAAGAAAAACTAGAAGTATTCAAAAGAACCAAGTCTCTGGCGGATCAATATGGTTATTCCTATACCTCTATGGGTATGTCCGATGATTACCTTCTAGCTATCCAAGCAGGTTCTTCTACCGTAAGGTTAGGTCGAATCTTACTTCGATAATATAAAAAGGCGAGCTGCAACTCGCCTTGTTTTATTCTTCGTCTAGAACACGTATATTCTTTCGGCTTAATCGAATGCCATAGATGGTTCCGAATGTGATCGCGGCAACACCAGATATAATTGAGCCAATGGAAAGATAATAGATATAACTGTGCTCTCTTGTACGAACCGAAGATGGATCACCAGGGCTATAACGTATTGGAATCTGTTTTCCCACTTGATAGTCTGGGTCGGCCCCATCAATCGCAACATCATGGTATTCCACCCCATCGACGGTATAGGTCACGTAATACTCTTTGGTGGTCGTCTCCAAAGACGGATCATAAACCTTATCTTCTTTGGTAATGGTCGCGGTCGCAGACTTATAACCCGATAATGCTTCTGACACAGCCAAGGAGATAGAGACGCCAGCTAAAACAACAGACATACTGGCGGCGATGATGATGGCAGCTTTAAAGCTGAATCCGGATGAAGACTTCATACTAAACCATACCTCCTGAATGCGTCGAGATAAGCATTATAATCACGCTCGTCAAAATAGATGCACATGAATACTTTTTGTAAGGAAGTAGCCTTATAGGAGGCAAGTGTCTTCGCAACGATTTCCGAAGCCTCTTTGATTGGATAACCATAGATGCCGGTAGAAATCGACGGAAAAGCAATACTTGTTAAGCCAAGCGATTCAGCAAGGTTGAGACTATTGATGTAAGCGTTAGCTAATGTTTCTGAAGGATGCGGATCCTCATCATAAATTGGACCGACTGCATGAATGATATAAGGATTTGGTAAACGGAAGCCTCTCGTTGCTTTGGCTTCACCGGGGTGGCATCTTCCTAAAGATGCACAGGCTGCAGATAATTCGTTGTATCCAGCAGCAGAGAAAATGGCACCGCAGACACCCGCACCAGGAGCAAGCCTGGAATTGGCCGCGTTAACAATCGCATCGGCCTTCGATCCAATTTTGGTGATGTCCATCATGACCAATTCCACGATCATAAATTTCTCCCCACCATTATTATAGGCGCGTATACGTATATTAGGCGTAATAGAATTGCCAAAAATATAGGCAATGTCAAAAAATAAACCAAAAAGTCCCATTGATGCGAGATTTGTAGGGTTTTCCACCCAAAAATACCCTTTTAAGGTCTAATTATAGGGTCATCAGCGCCTAACTAAGGCAAGTCATTGAGATCTCTTCCGAGGCCAATTTGGTCGGTCAAGAAGGTGCGCAGGAAGGATAATTTTCGGTAATGAAAACATCAAAAACCCTGCAAAACCTAGTTTAATTAGGTCAAATGGTATATAGGGTAAGACCGCGACCACAAGGGTTGTGCCGACACTCCAAGATAGGTATAAGCACATGAAGATTGTACCACTGATGTAGACAATCAAAATCCCTGCAAAACCCGCCAAAATCATGCGAACGATGAATTTCAGTGGCAGGTAACGATATAGGAGATAGATAACTGGTGCAGCAATGACAAAGCCCAGCACAAAGCCGAAAGTGGGCGTAATCCCCACTGCAAATCCTGCGTAAATGGGCAAGAATAAGCCAATAAGCACGTAGCAGGATATCACAATCAACGCATCGAATAATCCTTCTGCTAAGAAGCAAATCATGAAGACCATCCATAGCTGCAAGGAGACTTTTAAGTGGTCTCCAAGCGGGATGGAGAACATGCCGATGACGCAGAAAAGCGCGAGCAGCAATGCATTGCGCGTCAAACGTTTTATTAAGTCATGAGTGTTCATTTTAGTCTCTTAAAATCGTAAGCTCACCAGAAGCGTTATGGATGATATTGCCATTGCTATCCTCTAATAGGATCTTGAAATCTTCATCGATCCCAAGGACCTTATAAGGACCAACACCTTCCAAAAGGACGGATTTAGAACAAAGGTAATCATGCTCCTTGAAATAGGATAAAGCCTCTTGGTAAGACGGCTCTACCTCTAGAAAACTTGCCTCTAAGGCATCGAACACCTGTTCACGGAAAACATCGAGATTCACATTCTCTTCCAACTCCAAAGCAATGGAAGTCGGTGAGGTGCGATATTCTCCTTCGAATGTATGCTGGTTCACATTGATGCCGATACCAACAATGACATAATCCGGCAAAGAACCTTCCAATAAGATCCCAACTGCTTTTTGGCCGCGCAGATAAATATCATTCGGCCATTTGATTTCAGGACGTAACCCATAGGACTCGATCTCCTTCGCCACCGCATAAGAAACAAGCAATGTGATGCGTGCTCCTAAGGCAAGTTTCTTAGGATCTTTGATGATAAAGGAAAAGGTTAGATTCTCTTTGGGGTGAGTAAGCCACGTTCGTCCAAGCCGTCCATGGCCGGAGGTTTGTTCATCCGCATACACAAAAGAAAAATCTCCATGCTCGTCGCGATGCAGACGAAGATAGTCTGAAGTCGAGTCGACTTGATGGAGATAAATCTTTGTAGACATGAATTATGCAAATAGCAATAACAAGACACCAGCGGCAACCGCGCTGCCGATGACACCAGCAACGTTTGGACCCATGGCGTGCATGAGTAAGAAATTGGTTGGGTCTTCCTTCATGCCCTCTTTATGGACGACACGTGCCGCCATCGGGACTGCGGAAACACCAGCGGCGCCAATCATTGGATTGACTTTGCCTTTGGTGAGCCAACACATCAGCTTACCACCTAATACGCCGCTTGCGGTAGCAAGGCTGAATGCCAAGATGCCTAAAGCGAAGATTAAGATGGTATCGAGGGTAAGGAAGGTCTCGGCTTTTGCCGTGCAGCCAACACAGACGCCAAGCAAAATGGTGACGATGTACATCAAGCTATTGGCAAGGGTTTCGGTGATTTTTGGAACAACGCCAGACTCTTTGATGAGGTTGCCAAGCATCAAGCAGCCAATGAGCGCGCCAGCAGATGGAACGATCAAAACGGTGATAACGGTGACAACGATCGGGAAGAGGATCTTCTCGCGTTTAGAGACCTCTCTTGGGGCGACCATGTGGATGGCGCGCTCTTTTTTCGTGGTCAATAAGCGGATAATCGGAGGTTGAATCACTGGAACCAGGGCCATGTAGCTATAAGCAACAATGGCGATGGAAGAGAGATACTCAGGGGCTAATTTTGAGGTGACTAGAATAGCAGTCGGTCCATCCGCACCACCGATGATGCCGATGGAGGAAGCGACTTTCGCATCGAAATCGGGAGCCCAGCCCAATCCGTTTTTGCCGATGGCAATCGCGCCTAAGAAGGTTAAGAAGATACCTAACTGCGCGGCTGCGCCAAGCAACATGGTCTTTTTATTGGCAATAAGCGGACCAAAGTCGGTTGTCGCACCGATGCAGAGGAAGATAAGACAAGGGTAGATGCCCCACTTAACCCCGTAATAAAGGAATCCAAAGATACCTTCATATCCCGTTCCTTCCTCGTTCAGATGGAAGATCTCATCGCCAACATAAGGCAAATTGACCAGCAACATGCCAAAAGCGATCGGAAGCAACAAATAAGGCTCGAATTTCTTTTTGATCGCAAGGAAAAGCAATACCATTGCGATTGCGATCATGATGAGGTTTTTCCAACCGCCATCTTGAAAGAAACCAGCAATACCGGTCGATGAAAAGAAGTTCTTAATAATATCCCAAACCATGGATACTACCTAACATGGACGAGTGGATCGCCGCTAGCGACGGCACTGCCCTTGCTGACATCGACGGCGCAAACTTCGCCATCGAGGGTGGAAACCACCTCATTCTCAAGCTTCATCGCTTCGATGACGGCGACAGCCTGACCTTTTTTGATCTTATCGCCGACATTGACTAATACTTTAACGACGCTGCCTTGGATCGGGGAAACAACCGCCTGTCCCTCGCCACTTGCTGGAGCTGCGCTCTCAGGTTTTTTAGTTGGCTCGGCTGGTTTAGCTGGCTGTTCGCCTTTTGGCGCGGGAGCGTTGACTTCCTCTAAGGATTCAAGCTCGACGCGATAGGCTTTGCCGTTGACTTTGATTTTATAGATTTTCATGGTTAATCCTCCCATGGGCGGATGCTGCGGATACGTGCATCCTTGCCCGTTTCGCGGTGGAATTCAATGACAGCTGCAAGCGCAGCGGCCACGGCGTCCTCATCGCTTTCTAATATCGCATTCTCCTTGCGGGGCAAGATCTCGGTGCGTTTGCTGACTTCTTGGATGCCTTTTTGGAAAGCACCAGAAATCAGGATGACCACCACCAGCGTCAAAATGACGATCGCAATGGCGATAAGAGAGATCCATAACGCCATCAAAGGAGTTACGGTAGATGGTTCAATCAAAGAATAGGTGACCATCTTATGCCTCCACCTTGATCTTGGTCGGGACCATGTCCGCGTTGCGCTTCTTCAAGAATTCGATCGCGACATCGCCGAACAAGGCAATGGACAAGACGTCCTCATCGCTTAACGCCAAGCCTTTGTATTTGGCTTTGAGTTCTGCGAATTCAGGCTTGAGGTCATCGGCTGGACGATGGGTGATAACCGGGTCATCGCCAATAATCTTATGACGGATCGCTTCGTCGACCGGAGCTGGGGTCGCGCCATAACGCCCATGGAGATATTCATTGATCTCCTTTGGAACCATCTTATAACGCTCACCATTCAAGACATTAAGGACAGCTTGAGTGCCAACCATCTGCGATAATGGGGTGACAAGAGGTGGATAGCCTAAATCCTTGCGGACGTTTGGAACCTCGGCAAGAACCTCATCAAGCCGATCGGAAGCGCCTTGCTGCTTGAGCTGGTTGATCAAATTGGAGAGCATGCCGCCTGGAACCTGATAGGTGATGATGTTCGCATTGACGGAAAGCACCTTTGGATTGAGTAAGCCATTGCCAAGGTATTTGGTACGGACGCTTTGCATCTTCTTTGCCGCTTCGTTAAGCATCGCGACATTGAGTTTTGGATCATATGGGGTGCCACGCAAAGCGAAATTCATGGATTCGGTGCATGGCTGGGAGGTGCCGCCAGAAAGCGGGGATAAGGCGCAGTCGATGATATCGACGCCCGCTTCGATGGCCTTTAAATAGGTCATCTCGCAAAGTCCGCCGGTGCAATGGCTATGCAACTCGATTGGGAGTTTGGTATTCTCCTTCAGCGCCTTGATGAGCTCATAGGCCGCTGATGGCATAAGGACACCGGCCATATCCTTGATGCAGATCGAATCTGCGCCCATCTCCTCGATACGTTTGGCTAAGCCGACGTAATATTCGATGGTATGGACTGGCGAGGTGGTATAAGAAAGAGCGATTTGACATTCGCCGCCATATTTTTTCGTGGCTTTGACGGTCGCTTCGAGATTGCGGACATCGTTCAAAGCATCGAAGATACGGATGATGTCGATACCGTTCTTGATGGATTTCTGAACGAATTTCTCAACAACATCATCGGCATAGTGGCGGTAGCCAAGGATGTTCTGCCCACGGAAAAGCATCTGCAATTTGGTGTGTTTGCAGACCTTTTTGGCCTTGCGGAGCCTCTCCCATGGATCTTCGTTAAGGAAGCGTAAGCAGGCATCAAAGGTGGCACCACCCCATATTTCTATGGCGTGGTAGCCGACCTGATCTAGTTCCTTTAAGGCTAGCAATACCTCATCGGTGGTCATGCGCGTCGCAAAAAGCGACTGATGGCCATCACGAAGGGCGGTTTCTACGATTTTAACACCCATGGTAGAGCCTTATTTCTTAAGGGATTCAGCCTCTTTGACAACCTTTTCGATGGCCTGTAAGGCATCCTCAGGAAGCTTGTCGAAGCCGCCTTTGACGGTTTCGCGGGACTGGACGAATTTAACGCGATCCTGCATACGGGCGATGAGCTGTTCGACATAGGCTGGATCGTTGAGGTTTGGAACAAAGCCTTCCCATTCCATGATCTCGATATCAGAGAATGGTCCCCACTGATGGAATTTCGCGGTACCATCGACGACAGCCTCGATCACGCCCATAGTGTCTTCTTTCTGGACCTTCTTGCCCATGAATTCACCGGTATTGATGATGTAGCAATCGACGTTCTTGGTGCCGACGAGTTTCTTGAACTTGAGATAGTCGTTGACGAGTGGATAGGTGCGGAATGGGTTCGCATATGGCTCGACGACAAGGGCGTTTGGATCAACGCCAGGGGCAAGGCGCTCAGCAGAGCTGCGCTTGGTGGCAAGGGTCGCACCCATGACGGAAGCAAGGGAGGCGCCTTTGAGTTTGACGATTGGAGGAAGGGTTGGATCCTTCATGATCCAGAAGATGGCATTGACTGGGGCTTCGATCTTATCGACGCGGTTTGGCGACCATAACTTGGATTTGATCGCACGGCCATTGCCATTGCGGATATCCTCGGTGACTAAGACAACGTGGCCTTCGGCATCACGGGTCGCAGAGCAGTTCTGGACGGTGATGAGATAACGGTTATCTGGGGACCCGGTTGGGTAGTCATTGGTCTTATCGAAGTAAGATGGCTCAAGGGCGATGGAGGCGCAGGTCTCGTCATTGATGATGAAGGCATCATCGTGGAGGACCTTAATGCCATATTTGCCACCGTGCTTGGCGTGGGTGATCGTGGATTTGCCAGAGCCGGAAAGTCCATAGACGGAAGCGACGAACTTGCTGCCATCTTTGAGGGTGAATTCCTTCTGACCACCATGGCAAGAAGCATAGCCATTGCGGTTTGCGATGGCCCAAGCGATGGTTAAGGTGCCCTTCTTGTGCTCGCCGAAATAACGCATGCCTAAGATTGCAGCGGCGTTATGATCGGTGGAGAAGTAAGCTAAGCACTTGCCTTCGCAGACATCGGTCTGGTCTGGGGCGCCTTTCCAAGATGGGTCAGAGAAGATATAGATATCTGGCTCTTTGCCACCGCCGACAGGCTGAGATTTGGCATACATCTTGAGATATTCATCGTTGATCCACTGGAAGTTGAGCAACCAGTTATAAGCGATCATCTCGAAGCCTTCTGGGATGAGCAAGTGGGCTTTGACCATGAATTCTGGGTCCAAGCCGATATAGGCTTCGGCGTGATACATCTTCTTGAAGCGGGAGTCATAGACAGCTTCCATTAAGATCTTGTCGAGGGCATCGGCGTTAACGCCTGGTTCGCCTTGGATGCGGCGAGCGGCGGCATAGCGGCCGGTGATAGCGCCGTCATTGAACAACAAGACTTTGGCGTCACGGTCCAAGCCGATCTGCTCAGCGCCGAAAACAGGCATGTCGGTGACGATGGTTCCGGCAGAGTTCTTGGCGAGCTCATAGGCCTCGCGAAGAGAATTGATTTTGACGACATTGTTGCCATAGAACGCGGCTTCGATGATGCTGCGGGTCTTCGCAAAACCCGGCTTTCCCTTGCCGATTTCCTCTGTGGCGTAGAATGCTTTTGTTGACATATACCATTTACCTCCTGTATTAAAGTTTTGGTTTATGCGCGATTTGGCGCAATTTTAACACTAGAAGCACGGAAAAATAAAGAAATAAATAACGCGCGAGCGCACAAGGTGAGAAAATCGAAATCAAAAGCAACCTTTTTGTTCACAAAAAGATATCGAAAAACATTACAAATAATGCAAGATTCAGGTTATTTGGCGATCAAAAAAGGCCTTATTTTTCAAAGTAGATATTGATTTTCACCGATAGGAGATGGTTATCTTCATCGTTTACGAGGCGGTAATGCTCGAAATTCTCCTCGCCTTTAGTAACAGGGATATAAGTGACCATGTGCTGCTTGGCGTTAGATTCGTGTTTTAGCTTGACGCGCAATAAGCCATAATCGCCAGATTCACAGAGCAGATACCCCTCATAGATGCGATCGTCGGAGATCTCGACATCGGCGAGATTGTTTCTCTCATTGAAGAAGGTAACGTATTCCTCTTCGTCTAAAATGACTTTTCCAGAATCTAAATCCTCTTCCACCTTATGGATGATGGCCTTGTTATTCTGCCCAGCATCGATAAAGCGATCGATGCGCAAGGTAAAACGCACTTTGCCAGCTCTTCTAGAGGTTGCGACTTCTTTCCGTGACAAGTAATCGAATGCAATCTCGAAGAAGGCATCTTTCTTGAGTTCAAAGACATAGTCTTTATCTAGATGCGCGGTGACGGTCACGCTGTCATGGAGACGGTCAACGGAAACTTCCTTAATTAGATCATCATAATATGGGAAATAAGGCGACTCTGCTCCTTCTTCCACTTCCTCTACTGGATAACCATAATGGAATTGATAGGCGAAGCTATCCTCGGAATTGAGCCAATGCGAATCCATCTCAATCTCTAAGACATGGAGGGTGAAACGGTCTTCTAGATCCTCTTCTTCCACTTCTTCAAGGGCGTCTTCTACTTCAGGAAGATCAACAATCTTTTTGCCTTCTTTGAGATAGGCGTAAAGGACTTCGATTTCCTTTTCACTTAGAGGAAGGAAATCATATTGATCATCGATCCCGCATAGAATAAGATCGCTTGGCAAGGATGAATAGCCAGCAATATCCGCGGCTAGCTGAGGGCCTCCAGTGCCATGATCATCGCAGAAACCAGCGATCTTAAAGCCTAACTCCTGGCTCAGATCAATCGTTTTCTGGGTGTGAATCGTATAAAGACGCTTAAAACCAGAAGACGCTTTTAATCCTTCTAGTGAAGAGAAATCAATAAAGACCTTGGTGATGGCTTCGCCGACTCGAATCGCATTATATGTAGCCATGTTGGCACTCCTTCCCCGCGGAATAAATAGGCTTTGTTAATTAAATTATACCAGAAATGTATGCCTTTTTAAGGCAAATAGGGGACAATATAGAGGTGAAACGCATCTTGGAGAAATCAAAACTACCCGCGCTGATCGCGTTATTGGTCGCGGAAACGACATTATGGGTGCTCATCGTCTTTTTCAATTTTGGACCGCTTATCAGCCAAATACTTTGCTATGTCTCCGTATGTCTCGCCTTCCTCTTCTCGGCGATCTTTGCTCCATTTAGACGCAATAAGCTCATCACATTAGGGTTATTGTTCACTTTATGCGCGGATCGATTCCTCGTCTTCTTGAACTCCGAACTAGACCGTAGCTTAGGTATGTCGTTTTTCTTAATCGTGCAATCGATCTATGCCATATATCTGCATTTAGATTGCAAGAAATATTGCCTTCTTGCGTTGATTATTCGCGCTGCGGTGAACCTCATCTGCATCGCCGTTTGCCTCATCATCTTCCAAGGCAAGGTCGATTATATCACCGTTACGAGCGCGCTTTACCTGGCCAATTTGGTCTGCAATATCATTTGCTGCTGCCTCGACATCAAATCCTACTATGTCATGCTTATTGGCTTTGTGTGCTTCCTGCTTTGCGACATCCATACTGGGCTATGCGCTGCCGATGGGCTTTACTTCACCTATCGAGAAGGCGGCTTCATCTATTGGCTGGTCAACATCCCCGTGAACATCACCTGGCTATTCTACATCCCATCTCAAACGCTGCTAAGCTACGATAGCGCTTTCCACAAAAAATAGTTGAATATAGATATTCAAGCATCTATGACAGCCCGCTACCGAAAGGGGGTAGTTTTCATGAATCTATTATATACGCCTGTTACTGGCTGGAAATGGCCTTGGGAGAGGCCAACCAATTACGGCTGGTACCACATACTCTGGCTGGTCCTGATGATTGCCATCACCGTCTTCTTGTGCTTAAAGTTCGCTAGGAAACATGACGAAAAGATCGATAACCGCGTCATCTTCAGCTTCGGCGCATTCTTGGTCGCGATCGAGCTCTACAAACAGATCTTCTATACCATCGAGGCAGGCAGGTACATGTGGTATGCATTCCCATACCAATTCTGTTCCATCCCAATGTTCGTCGCCTTCACCGCGCCGTTAATCAAGCAGAAGAAAGTGCAAGATGCGATGTATAAATTCATCGCGATCTTCGGCTTGCTAGCTGGGCTCGCGGTCATGGCCTACCCAGATTCCTGCTTCGGCACCGACTACATCACCATCTTGCTTCACACGATGATGTGGCATGCATCGATGGTCATCATAGGTATCTACTTGATCGTCGCCAAAAAATATTGCAGCAACATCAAGAGCATCCTTAAGGAAATCGGCCCTGGCGCCATCGTGTTCACCATCGTCGTATCCGTCGCATTGATTGCTAACATCGTCGGCTATTATGCTTACTTCGGCACCCCTGCCAACGAGCATGGTGATAAGCTTTTCCTCATGTACATCTCGCCGTGGTATGAATGCCCATTCCCAATTCTTGGCGCACTGAAGGAGCAACTCCCGTTTCCAGTCTTCTTCCTGCTCTATCTGCTTGCCTTTGTCCTTGGCATCAGCATCCTCTGGTTTGCGGTATTTGGCATTAGAAAACTCGTCAACTTGATTGCAAATAAAACTAAAAAATCAAAACAAAATCCTGCTCAATAACGCAAAAACACTGCAAAACCGCCATGAATTTGGCGGTTTTATTTAACTAACAAACTACAAGAAGAACAAAGAGCAAGCGATTAGAAACTGCGCACCATAATAGAAAACGTAATTCAAAATGAAATCGATCGACTTTTCATGACCTTTTGAGAAATAAGTTTTAGAAAGCACCAAATCGGATAAGGCGAAAAGAATGCCTCCGATAAAAAGCATGATCAAAGAGGCGTTCGCAAACCCGTTAGCAATGCATAATGAAAGCGCGGATAACGGGGTAGAGAATAGTAACATTGAGTATCCAAATACCACCCATTTCAGTTCCTTGAAATCTAAGCCAAGCGGCTTAGCTAAGAATAGATTCGCTACCGCTAACACCACTGCAACAGCAAGTGGAATAACTACATATAAGACGTGTGCATCGCCTAAGAATTCTGCAAACATGCCAACGACATAAAGGATGTGCCCAATACCAAAGACGAGGAAACCCGCTAGGGTATATGGCTTATCGTCTTTGGGATAAACGTACTTTAAATCTAGGAAGATATCCCCTAATAATCCAAGCAACAAACCGAGGATAATAAACGGGTTCAAGATATGACCAGAAGAAGAAAAGGCGCTGACGGTTGCAACAGCAAGGAACAAGAAGGATACCACTGATTTCATCAGTACTTCCTTAATGGAATATCCCTTGCACTTCTCAATCAAATAGAACGCTAAACTTCCTGCACCTAATACCAACAAGATGATCACTAAAACTAACATAAAGCTCCCCCTACTCGATCCAAAGTTTCATTTCAATCAGCTGATGCTGTCCAAACATCGGGATATAGTCCTCAATCTCTAATACTTTACCTTGCTGAACCACTATCTTACGTGGATCATAATCCCCATCAAAGATATAAGAGATTAAGATGTTGCCTTCGCTCGTAACTTCACGAATTTTTAAGCGCGAAGATACTTCCTGATACTTCTCACCAAAATCTAGGCGATTATAATCACTAGACAAAACGCCTCTAGTTTCTTCGTCGCCTAAAAGGATCATCGCACGTAATCTACTAAGCGCTTCTTTATTATCCATAATGAGCCCCTATATGTATCTAGATGTCTATATTGTAAAGAATCTAACGCTAGATTGCATCTGATACGATAATCGCAGCCACGAGTGGAAATAAACCTTCCTTATCCCAATATCTAATCGTATATGTCGAGACATATTTTATGATATTGATTTTTATTATAAAAACAGCTCTGAATGTATCAGAACTGTAGTTGTCAGATGGAATGGTTTGCCTTTTTTGATACAATGTCCCTCAAATTATAAGCTTTGTCCCTCGAGGGTAAATTTATTCCTCATTTTGTCCCTCAGCACTATCTCGCTCCTGTTTTGATGAATTTTATGAGTTCTTCCACATCATTAAAGTCGTCAAAATCACCAACAATTCCTTCACGATGGTAAACGACACCATTTTGTTCGTTTCTTTCTAAACAATCTAATAATTCTTCAAGCCCATATCTTTTAATGAAAAGTGTAAATCCATACGGTTTGATCTTCGACAATAATCCTTTTCTGCATTTTTTGTTGCATTCAAAACAATGTGAAAAATTATTATCAATAGAACATTTTCTATTTTCACACCACTCCTTATCCGGACAATCACCTGAATTGCAACCACTGCAATGGTCGTTTTCACTGCATAAGCAGCATGCTAATCCGCATCTAGCTATTCCAAGATCTCTTTTCATTGCCGCTATCCTTTAATTTAGTTAGTATCTCTCTTCTTCCGATATTGGGTAAAAATACATTGCTTTATCGTTTAATTCTTCGATATCTACCGGATCATCAAACTCTGAATATTTTTTAATATCAAAATTCCAAGGTTTATATATTCCTCTTTCTTCATCTTCTCCATCGAAGTCTTTATCTATCTCGCCTTCTAAATAAGCATATAAGGATCTTATATTATCTTCCCAAATGCCCATGCCTTTTGCATCTAACACAAAACCAGTTGGAATATCTTCATCATCTTCAAATTCTTTTGTCACGATGCTTTTATATATTTTGCAATCAAAATCCCAACCATCACCTGTATCATAGACAAAAACAAACTTTTCAGGCAAATCTTTGATTGTTTTGTCTTTGAAGGGCTCATTTCTAGAACTACCAAAACTATTCCATTGTTCCATCCACGATGAAGGAATATATGCCTTCTCTTTTGTGTGATACATAAAGAAATGTTCCATAGTACCACCAAATATGTCGACCATTAATTCACCTAACTCTCCTAGGCCAATATCTTCTTTTACTAAAAATACGCGATAGAATCTACCTTTTGTTGCATATTTGAAATCCGCTCTAATTTTTAAATAATTCATCTTCATAGTAATATTTAATTCTTATTTTATAACTTTCCAGTACCCTTTTTTATTTGTTCCAACTCTTTGAATATATCCTTTTTCAACCAAAGACTCAAAAACCCTGGATACTGTTCTTCTTGAAATTTTAAGTTCCACTACTAATATGTCGTATGGAATACTTGGGTTATTTATAAGCTCTAACAACACCCTCTTTTCATTCTCGGTTAAGTCGTTGTTAAAAAGATTTTTGCCATCATTTTTGCCAAGATTTTTGCCACCTGAAATTTGGCTGGCTACATCTTTGTTAAAAGGTATTATAACGTTGATGTATGTATCATGAATGTCAAAAGCATCTTTTCCGTATTTATCAATAATCTTAGGAATACCATGACCAGTATGCTCAACAATTCCAAGTTTCAAAAAGATTCTCATCAATACTGAGTTTCTAGGGTGGCTAACACCATTAAAGAAATCATTCATCGTTATCTCTTTTGGAATACCACCGTGAGAAGTAATTTCTAATCTATCTTTATAAAAAGATACTAGTGGTTCAGAAATGGTCCAATCATTATGAACATATGCATTTACTAAAGCTTCATTAACGCAGTCAATATCATATAAATATTTATCTACTCTTGGTCTCACTGTGGTATCTGTAACGCATATATTTTCAGCAATCAATCTATCTTTTAAACGTTGAAGACCTAATAAAATGCTTTGATCCCCATAATCACTTCTTTGAGAAATTGAAGTTTTATCAGTTCCATCAAACTTAACGAAGATAACCGGTACCATATTTTTGTCAGATAATAATTCCGCCATCAAATTGTAAGAGCCGTCTTTTCTTAATAAGTTAAAACTCTGTTCAAAGGATAACTCGTTAATATGGTATCCTCTGCTTGTTAAAAGAATCTTCATCATGTCAAAGGACAAAGGAGAATAATGGGCAGGTGCTTCTAAAATGAAATCATTATCTATAAAGTTTTTAGAATAACGATATTCAATTTCTTCCGGGCTCATTTCTTTGCAAGTCGTGCCGACTCGAATTAGACATCCTTTAGATGAGTAGCCATATTTCTTAATACAGTAAATAGGTTTATATCCCTTAGGAACTGAAATCCTAATTATTCTTTTGCCATCCTCATTTAATAAAGTTGTCGATATCTCGTTTTGAGGATTAGGTTCAATTTGCATTGTGATAATATCTGATATCTTTCTTTGGGTTTCATCTAAATCTTTATCTAGAACACCTAAGACATCGCCCCAATCAGTTACACCCACAAAGATATCTCCACCATTGGCATTTAGGAAAGCAACAATATCTCTAATAATTGCATCAACATATTTTTCTTTTAATTCAATAACTTCTGATTCACGATACATATTTATCACCTCGCATTTAAATGATATCATATTTTTGCCATATTCTCAATATTTTTGCCATTATTTCCTATTTATTTTTGACAAAAATCTATCATGTTAAATCAATGAAGAGCCATGGCCTAACAAAAAGTAACAAAAATAGAAAAAATCCCTGACATTGTATCAGAGATTATAAGACTAGAATGGTGCCGCCTGTCAGAGTCGAACTGACATGCCCTCTCGAGCGGCAGATTTTGAGTCTACTGCGTCTACCATTTCGCCAAGGCGGCACTTTTTTTGCAATGGTTCTCCCTTGCGTGACGATATCTTACTCCTATGCGAACGAAAATACACGCAAAAGATTGCGAAGCATACGTCTACCCACTTCAAAAGCAAGGATAGAAGACTATAATCCCTCCCGTGAAGAAACTGCTATCACGTTTGCAATCGATCTTTGCTAAGCAAGACCTTACGCAAGGAAGCATCCTCAAAGGCATTCTTGTTTTCTTGATACCAATATTGCTATCCACCTTGTTTCAGCAGTTTTATTCCTTAACGGATGCAGCGATCGTCGGGCAAGCGTTAAGCGAGGAATCTGTCGCTGCAATCAATGCATCAAGTTCCATCAATTTCATTATTTTGTATTTCGGCGTTGGCTGCACTTCAGGTTTTTCGATTCTAATGTCTAGAAGCATTGGGGCCAATGACACTGCAAACGCAAAAAAATCCTTCTATGCTCAGATCATTCTCAGCTTGCTGGTGTCTATCCTTTTAGCTACCGCTGGCATCGCGTTGATCCGTCCGTTACTAGCGTTGATGGGCATCGTCGAGACGAGCGGGGATCCATCGATGCTTAAGGAATTCAATGAAGCTAGGACCTATCTAGCCTATATCATCGGTGCGTCGATCATGGTTGTATTCTATAACCTAATGGCCGCTAACCTTAGGGCCAAAGGAGATTCGTTCGCCCCATTTTGTTTTCTAACCTTAAGCGTGATCCTCAATATCGGTTTGGATTTCTTATTCATCTATGCCTTTAAAATGGGCGTGGCCGGAAGCGCATTGGCAACCGTCCTCTCTCAAGGTGTGGCTGCCATCTGCTCCATCATTTATGCTGTAAGGAAATATGAAGAATTCAATATCCATATCAAGAAAGATGCACCAAGTATCAAATATCTCTTAGAGCATGTAAAGAATGGTTTGCCGCTTGGTTTCCAATTCTCCATTATCGGTTTCGGCATCATCGCGATGACATCTGGTGTCGTTAGCTTTGACGTTTATAGCGATGGCACAACGATCGCAAACTTGCCTGCTCAGCTTGGCTATGGGGCGGCTTGCAAGATTATTAATTTCTTGATGTGCCCATTGCAGGCTCTCGGCATGGCGATGCTTTCTTTCACCTCGCAGAATTATGGTGCGAAAAACGCAAGACGTTTGATACAGGGGGTGAAGGTGGGCTCGTTATTAGGAATCATCATCACATTGATTATCAATATCATCGGATTCTTATTGCTGATTAACGGGGCCTATCAATATATCTTCTTGTCGCCAGATAAGATCAATGAAAGCTCCATCTTTTTCGGCAATACCTATCTTATTATCTCCATGCCTTGCATGATCTTCTTGATGATGGTTTTACTCTTCCGCAACATACAGCAAGGATTGGAGAAACCCTTCATACCATTCTTAGCGGGCATCATCGAATTATTCGCAAGGATATTCATGTGCACACTACTGCCATTATGGGTCTATGGAAAGTTATCTGCAGAAAGCCCAATCGCAGCTTACTACATGGTGCTAAGCGGTGACTGGGTTGCTTGGCTCGCTGGAGGGATAGTGATGCTGCTACCGCTCATTTTCTCTTGCAAAAAGCTAATAAAAACCATCCATAATCCTGCAAAATAAAGAAAAATACCTGCAATTTGAAAGGTATTTCAATTTTTGGTAAGTTTTTTTGGCGTGCCCAAGGCGATTCGAACGCCTGACCTTAACCTTCGGAGGGTTACGCTCTATCCAGCTGAGCTATGGGCACGTGCTTTGAATTGTATCGCAACAGGAAACAATGGTCAAAAAGTAGTTACTGTTGCACCGCTATTTTTTCCAAGGGCGCTTCTTTTCGGTCCAGCCTTTCTCTTTCCAATATGTCACATCCTTTGGGTTCCATCCGTTCTTCTGCAAAAGATGCATAAGGAAGAAGAATGCCTTGGTTTTAAAGCCAGGTTTGACCTTGCCATCACGCTTGATGATATTCTTCGCGATGAGGCTAGTTTGCTTTTCAATCTTTGCTTTCTTAGACGCGCTTATGCCATCATAAGAAGTTGCAGCAACGGCGATACCAAATCGATAAATCTTTGCAATTCCCCAATAAAACAAAGAATCTGCCATATCTTTCATACAGGATTTCATGCCCGCGCCAGCAGCCGTGGCAATCACCGCTGCTTGCTTATGGAACATGCTTTCCTCTGGGCGATGGGCCATCCATAGATAACCATAATGATCTAGTAATGCCTTCAAAGAAGCGGAGGCATGGTAGACATATACTGGGCTATCTAAGATGATGAGATCCGCTTCGATGATAGCTTTTGTAATTGGGGCGATCTTATCATGATGGGGGCAATGCTCCTCACCTTTAACAAAGCAGTTCGTGCATCCGCAGCAAAACTCACCAAAGTCTTTTGGCAAGAAGAATTCTGTCACTTCACCTTGTAGCTTATCTACGAGTTGATGAGCGATATGATAGGTTGAGCCATGATGATTTTGGCCATTGATCAATACGATTTTCATGCATCTATTATAGGCTTCATTGTGAGTTATCGTACTACTTTATTTCTCCATTTTATCAGGCATCAAATGTTACATCAAAGATCAGTTAAAAATGGAAATAACCTCGCAAATCATGGATAAATTTCAAAAGATAACGCCCAAAAGCGTTTTAAATAAAATACGCACATTTATGAGACTAGTAACAATTGATTGTTAGGAGATTTCTTCTAAGATCTCGACATCTTTAAATGTCTTTTTATCTTCACCCATGAAGAAATAGATTAAGCCATCTAAATGGGAGAATAGACCCATTTCACTATCCAATGGATCAAACTGCAATAATAACTGTTTTGGTTCACCAGCGTAGTTCCAATCATTTGGTTTACCTAATAATTTATTACCAGTTTCATAATCGTCACATTCTTCGAATTCGATAAGATAATCATCAACATACGCTTCATAGCCATCAACGATATCGTTAAAGCCGTTTAAACATGTTGTTGGCTCACCTTTATAATATTTGACAATTGGTTTTAAAGAATATTCACTATTTGAGATATCTAAGAAGAAATAGAGATAGCCAGTATGAGGTAAGAGATTATCTTTATCTAAATCTTTAATATCCTCTAATCTTATTTGCAATAAGAAGATTGTTGTATCATCAAAAGCGTTAATCCATTTCTCTGGTAAAACAGGATTACCTAAAAACTTAGAAACTCCTAAATCATATTTCCCTTCGGCTTTTTTGACTTTTAATCTAATCGCACTCATTTTTTCTCCATCCTCACAAGTATATCAACATATTCCGCATGGAAACTATCGTTAGCCCCACCATTGAAGCGATACGTATAGTGGGCACTTTGTTCTAAAGCAACGGTGTAGGCCCGACAGTTTTTCGGATTATCTGATTCGCCAATGAAAACACTGACCTCATGTCTTTGTTTGTTAAAGTGACCCACATGAACATAACGGAAACAAGAATTCAATCTAATGCTGTTTTTATTGACGATTTCTAATTCATCATGCCCTTCTTTTTCCGCTTCATCATACGTGTCACAATAACAGAACTTTGAATCAATCTTCAAGATATATCCATCCAAAGCGGGTTCTTCATACGAGATATCAAAGTTAAAGCTTTCTTTTTTATCTCCACCATCAGGATAAAAAGACGAAGATACTTTTAATTCTTGGCCAATGAAAATCGGATAATAAATATAATTTATTTTGTTTTCGTCATCGGGATCTTGATCCGTCGAGAAGGCAAGAATAAAATCATCGTCCGCTGCGGTAAAGCCAATATACATAATCTGTCCATCTTCTAAGCGAACATCATCATCCATATCATCTGACACTTTATCGAAATAATGATTTTGATCGATTTTAATTCCATCATTATCGTCATAAGTCTCGTGGACTTTAACTTTGCCAGGGAATCCTTCTTTGGTATAGAAGAATTTATATAAGTTAAACTCTGCATGACCTACGCGATGAGAAACATTGTTTTCTGGATGATTATGATAATCAAAATCCACTACGACTGGTTTATTTAAAGATACATCGATAAGTTTTTCTTCTACGCCCATCTTTAGTTTTAAAGTGACGAGGCCGCGTATTGTATCAATTCCTTCCACGGTGAATAAATCATTAAAATAAGGGAAAAACGGTTCAACATCTTTATCAGCAGCAAAGAAAGGATAGGCAAAAGTGCCACTATAATGGAACTTTTCTGGATCTTCAGGCCAAGAACAAGACACTTTAAATGTTAATACATAGCGGTCTTCTTCTTTCCACCCACCATCGTCTTCCATGACTTCCTCTACTGTGTCTTCAGTAGTATTAGCGGACGCTAGATATTTATACAAAGCATCTAATTGCTTTTCATCTAATGGCAGGTAGTTATATTGATCATCATTTAAGCAAAGTATTAAATCAGATGGAAGAGATGGATAACCAGCGACTTTAGCCGCTATAGGAGAGCCCCCGCTACCATAGTCGTCACAAAAGCCACCGACATGAAAACCAAGTTCATTTGAAATGGCGATGGTTTCCGCGGTATGAATGCGATATATTCTCTTGAATCCTGATGATTCTATGAGCGATTCATATGATGAAAAATCAATATATGTTTTTTCAATCTTGTCGCCCACTCTTATCGCGTTAAAAGTTTTCATTATCGTGACCCACTATCTAGTTTTCTCTATTTCTATTGTAGCATGAAAAGGATGATTCTTTTTAATTTCTTCTACAGTTGTTCTATCTTCTAAATTCCTAATATAAGGCTCTAAAGTATTTTTTTTCATAAAACTCCCTCGATTAATCAAACATGACACGTGGGTTCATAATATGAGGTGATTTCCATCTAATGCCTTTTTCTAATAAATACTCTTCTTTTAAGTTCCAGTATTCATGACAAGAACCCATGCCAAATAGTTTTCTATTCTTTTTAATCTTTTCTTCTACTTCATCAATAACAGCGAGATATGCTTCACTCATCTCAATAGGATCCGTTTTGAGGTTTCTTCTTCTAGACATTCTATCTTGATAAACTTTTTCTAAGACTTCACTATCCAAAAGTCCACTATCTTTGACTTTTTGATAAATCTCTACACAGTCATCATCGATAAAATGATTTCTACTTCTTAAGATTTCAAAGAAGATATCTCTTAAACGATCGTCAATCTTTAATGTAAGCGCGATGTCTAAAGCTTTTTCATAGGCGGATGCCGCTAAAGAGGAACGTCCCATTTTCTTATAAGCTTCTGCGATTATTAAATAGCCGTCATAAACGCTTTTGATGTTTCCATATGGGGCTAATAGTTTTTCATATTCCATTAAAGCAGGATGGATTTCATAGCCCCACATATCGTCATGATCATCTAAATATTCTCTAATTTGTTTGTTTAGTTCGATTGGTTCATTGTTTTGCATACTTCTATACCTCCTTTCTCTCTTATTCACATTGATACTCAATAAGAATTGTAATATGTAATGGTTCTTTATCTTTAACTAGAATTGTGTCTTCTATACTTAAAGGTTCATTATTCTCTAAACGGAATATCGTGGGCATGTAGTCATTATCATAGATATAAGATACCACAAAAGCGCCATCTTCGGTCACGTTTCTAACTTGTAATCTATCCGCTACAATTTGAATATCAGGGGCGCCATTAAAAGAGAATTTGCGGTTATTAGGATTGTATGTACCTTCAAAAACACCACTTTCTTTGACCTTAATAGAGGCACTGATCTTTGTAAGTTCCATATCGCTAGTTTTATTATCGCAAATTAAAGATGCCTTTGTCATCGAGAAGATACTTGAAATAAGGTCCGGTTCATCATGCTTTTGTAGCTATAATCTCGGCTTGATTTAAATATAGCGTGGGCGCTTCCTAGCCCACCTGAATCAACGATTGCACCATATGAAAAGCACCCACATCGCTGCGGGTGCATATCCATTATCTGCGGATCTTGACCTCTTTGATCAGGCCTTGATCAAGCAAATCCTTCGTTTCCTGCTTAGGAAGCGTGTAGTCCTCGTTATGCTCTTGCCCTTTCTTGGCTTCGAGATGTTTCATAATCTGGGCAAGCAGCTCCTTGGCGTAGTTAAGCCTCCTAGCGTTCTTAATCCGATATAGGCAAGGGGTCTCCTCATACCTCTTTCCTTTCGCGGGTTCGACCTTATATTTAGGATCGAGCGCGTTAGGATCAAGGGCAAGATAGACGCAGAGGGTTTTGCCCCTGATTGCGAATCTCGCGATCTTCTCCCTGCCTAACGTGATGGAATCATAGTGCCAGCTGACCCTGGTGTGGGTGCCCTTATAGGAAAGGATATCGTTCTTCAGCTCGTTATAATAGCCTTTCGCAAGGTCATCGGACTGAGAGAGCTTCGCGGTGAAGGATTTCACGAAGCGGATTTCGAATAATCTACCTTCCGCATCCTTAGTCAGAATGATCTCATCGCCATCGCGATTGATCTTGGCTTCAAGGATCTCGCCTCCATCTGTCTGATTCATCGGAACCTTAAGTTCCTTGATCAAGCCCCTATTGATCAGCGGGGCGTTCTCCTCGTAAGGGAGATTTGAATATACTTCGTGCTGCTCCTCGCCCTTTTCGGCCTTGAGTTTCCTCATGACCCTAGCGATTAAAGCCTTCGCGTAAGCGCATCTCCTGTCATTTTGGATGCGGTACATGCATGGGACATGGCTATATTTCTTGGAATCGATCGCCTCGACCTTGTATTTCTTCTCGACTTTTTCAGGATCAAGTGGGAGATAAACGCAGAGCGTCTTGCCCCTGATGCCGAATTTGATGGCCTGCGCCCTGCCCAAATTGATGGAATCATAGTGCCAGCTGACCCTGGAGGAGATGCCTTGGTAGGATAAGGCCTCGTTTTTAAGGATCTCATAGAACCTCTTGGTCTCGTCGCTAGATTGGATCAGCTTCGCGGTGAAGGATTTGATATATCTAATTTTAAAGACATTGCCTTTTTCGCCTTCCGTGACCACCATTTCATCCCCGTCACTGCTGGCTTCTGTTTCAGGAGCCTGCTGCTCGGCTGGTTTGTTTACTTTGATCTTCTGCTCCTTGATCAAGCCTCTGGCCACCAGCGGTTTATTAGGCTCGTATGGGAGATCTGAGTACACCTCGTGCTGCTCCTCGCCTTTTACTAAGCCGAGGTTGGATGCCACCAAAGCGATTAATTCCTTTGTGTACTCGCATCTTCTATCGTTTTTGATCCTGTATAAGCAAGGGACATCCTCAAATCTCTTGGATTCGGATCTCTCAACTTTGTATTTCCTCTCGACTTGCTCAGGGTCAAGCGGGAGGTAAACGCAGAGCGTCTTGCCCCTGATCGCGAATTTCAAGACATATGCTCTGCCGGAATTAACCGCATCATAATGCCAGCTCACCCTAGAATGAGTTCCTTTGTAAGAAAGAACTTCGTTTTTGAGCGCTTCATAGTATTTTTTGGTCTCTTCAGGGGACTGAATGAGTTTCGCGATGAAGGATTTGATATATCTAATTTGGAAGATATTGCCATTTTCATCATAAATGGTTTCCACTTCTTCGTTACCTTCCAAAGAAGATGCCTTTTTCTTGAATGGTCCAACTTCCTTTTTCTTCATAAGTGCAAGAACAAGGTCGGTAAGCCAAACTAATAGAGCAACACCAGATAAGATATATAGCGCTAGATATGGGGCGCTAAGGTAATAACTAACAAGAGCGATCAATGGAAGGAACCCACCAACAGACATTACTTTTACTGGTTTGCCTTTTTTATTATTGCTCTCTTCATCTTCATCATCTTTTCTTCTTTTTAATAAGAAGATTAAGAACCAAATACCTCCAAGAATGATTAAACAAATAATGATTAAAAGAATAATCACTAAGATATCTGCGTTCTTCTTTAAAGAAGAGAAAGAAGTTTCAGCACTTTCTAATGTATGGAGTGGAGATTGACCAAGTTGCGCTTTTTGATCTTCGCTTAACACATCATAGTATGCTCTTGCGGCTTGAATCTTTTCTTCTGATTCGGAATCATAACCAACTTCACCAATTTCATCGATTAAGACAAGAGCTTCATAGACGTGTTCACCATCATCAAGGACTTTGTAAGATGCTTCGAAGTTATTGACTAAAGCCTTTTCTTTTTCGCTTAAAGCATCATAGGCTTCACGAGCGACGTCTAATGATTCTTTAGAATCGTTTTCTCCTCCATGAGCGATTTCACCGATGGCGGCGATTAATTCTACCGTTTCATCAACATCATCATAAGATTCACGTGCTTCCACTAAATCATCGTGATTCGCTCGATTAACTAACACTACAGCATCTAGATTAGATGAAGCTAAAGCTTCGTAAGCAGCTTCAGCAGATTTTATATCAGCTAAAGAGTCGTTCGTGCCACCATTATAGGTAAGTTCACCAATCGCATCGATTAATTCAATAACTTCTTTGGCTTCAACGTTGTTTTCTAAAATAGTTTCATATTCTTTATCAGTGGCATCGTTAACCAAAGCATAAGCATCTGGATTAGACGAAGCTAAAGTATCATATGCTGCTTTGGCATCTTCAACAGCCTTATAATATTCTTCGGTATCACTTGGCTCTGGAATAGCGTTAATCAAATCGGCAACTGTTTTAGCATCACTATAATCTTTATTATCTTTATTTAATGTCTCCACTAAAGTAGCATTAACTGCCGCTTGTTCTGCTTCGTTTAAGACATCATCAAAATAATCTTTTGCTTCTTCAATTGCATCTTTGCTATCTGGATAGCTAACCGTTCCAATCGCTCCGATCAATACTTCAGTTACATCAACTTTAGCAGCGCTTAAAGCTTCTTGTAATTTAATAATATTTTGATTTACACCTTCGACATTTATGTTATCTTCCACAATTGCGTCTTGATAGACTTCTGCTCTAACTGCTTCTAAAGTAGCAGCAATTCCAGGATATCTCTCATTAATTGTATCTAAATAAGCTAAAACGGTATTGTTCAAATTTGAAATATCTGTTCTATCGACTCTAGCAATTTCAATCGTTATTACTTCAGTTTCCACAACAGCATATGGATTATGGTTACCATCACCACTTGATTTATAGAATACATAATATGTATCAACTAATTTTCCTGTTGGAATACTTGCAGTAAACTCACTATCAGCAGGTAATTCTCCTGTAGTATTAACGGCGTAAAGCATATTGCCGTAATCAACTTGACCAGCGACCACCAATTCTTGATCTAAAGCAGTATATTCAAGTCCGCTAACTGCAGTTGGTCTAGGATCAATAATAGATTCATCTTTATTAATGGTAATGGTTTCGCTTCCGTAATATGTTGTAAAGCCATCTTTTCTCACTTCAAAGAAAATTTCATATACTCCAGCATCAGAACGTAAGAATGCTTCAGCATTAGTGCTATTGCATTTTCCAGCTTCTAAGCCGTACCACACCACTGCGTCTTCTGGATCCTCTGGAGTAACGGTAATACCGTGTTTAACACCAGTATTCGGCTTTCCATCTTCATGTGACCATGTGCCGCTCCAAGAAGAGGAAGATACAGTCATATCAATCGTCCAGTAGGCATATAAAGTAGTATTGCTTGCTTCCTTCCACAAACCAATGCCTTTACCAAATTCGTTATAGTATTGTTTGCCGTGCGAAGTTAATGAACCATCTTCATTTAAAGTTGGCATTTCTGTGTAATATCCACCAAAAGAATATGAGTGGCCGCTAGAAGATTCTCTAGTAGGAATCTGAGATGCATCTAAATCTGGAAGAGTGGAATCATAAGTTAATTTAGTAGCGTCTATTCCACCAGTTCCATAGGTTGTATCAAAGGTGACATTATATTTGTTTGCGTCCCAATTAGCGGTATATGCTCTATTACCAATAGAGCCTTTAGCAACGGATACCGAGGATGATTTATCACTAATTCCTGTTCCGCTCCAACCAGTAAATGTGTATCCGACTTTTGTTGGGTTTTTGAGTGTGAATGTATCCGTATTGACATTATAGGAAGACGGATTTCCCGAAACAGTTGCTCCAGAAATCCCATTATATGTAATTGTATAAGTAATAAGGTCAGCGGCAATTGTTCCAAAGTTTACAGTGGTTGTACCTACAGTTTGAGAAGCGACACGATATTTTGCTCCTTCTGTTTCTGCAGTACCAGAAACTTTAGTCCAACCACTTTTTGCTTTATAGCCTTTGGCTAATTCTGCAAACGCATAAACAGTCTCACCGCTATTGAATTTTGATCCACTAGCTTTACCACTAGTTGCGGTCGAAGTTGTAGAAAGATATACAGATTTAACACCTGTACCGGCAGCAACATTAACTACTTGCTCAGCAACTTCCCATTGGGCATATAATTTCTTATCTGAAAATGCTGAAGAAGAAGGAGCAAGCAACCAAGTTGCATTTGTAGGATTTCCATCTGCTTTGAAGTATTGTGTTCCGCCACTAGCAGAGTCATAGTAACCTAAAAAATTATAACCTGATCTACTTGGAATTGTAATTTTTGAATACGGAAAATAATACCAAACAGATGCGCTGTCTGAACCACCACTTCCGCTTTGTTTATCAAAATTAAATGTGTCATTATAGGCAAAATAAACATCGAAGTAAGCACTAGCGAGATATACCTTGCCTGAAGCATTATTTTTGATATTAAAAGTAACTGTCGAACTATTTCCTCCATATAGGTCTAAAAAAGCATTTAAATAATTACCATTACCGACAGTGCCTGTAGCAGATGAAGTTTTAGAGCCACAAGTTACTGTGATGGTAAAATTCATATCAGGATTACCTTTGGCATCATAGAAACTGTTTCTTGTATAAAGTAAATATTGATAATTAGGTATATTAGTTAAAGTCATGGTGAAAGTTCCGCCACCATCAATTTCAATATAACTACTACTTTTTTCTAGTGGATTAGAACAGCCACTCCAAGTATATGTAATGTCCTTGCTAACCTTACTACCGCTTGTCCCGTCCTTGCTACAATTGACATAAAACATAGTTTGAGTGTCCATAGGATTGGAGTCTGCGCCCCATTTCTTATAATTTTCCCTTGCGTCAGTTCCGATGCAAATGCTTTCGGCGTTAACTTGAACAGGTTTTTTACTAAATAAAGAAAAAGAAGCAGCGCTACCTATTGCGGACAATGCCAACAATCCTGCTAAAAAATATCCATGTAATTTCCTCATTTCAATTGCCTCCATTCAGTGATTTAAACGGCTACTCATATACTAATATATTAAAATATATTATAAGCGTGCGAGTGCCACAAAAGTGCCACACTTAAGAGAAGGCATTGAATATATGGCTAGGAAATTCAGCTACTAAACTTCGTGAGGTCCCGTTTTTAGGATTTAGCACTAGAAATCTTTAGGCTCAAAGTTTTGCTTTGATGACAATTTAGAAATTTATCTTCTTCGAAGATATTTTTTATTTATATGCACTTGACGAATTTATTTTTTCTTAATTTTTATCTAGTGTAATAAAGTGTAATATGCTATAATGATTACATCATTATCGAGGAGGATGCTTCCTATGGCGTATTTTCTGAAGCAGACGAAGGTTCACGGAAGGGTTTACCTGCAGATCTCCGAGACCGTCTATAACAAGAAAACAAAAAAGAGCAGCAACAGGTGCTATAGAAAACTCGGTTACCTAGACGATCTGACCAGCGACAAAATGCCCGATCCCGTCGCTTACTATAAGGGAGAGGCAAAGAAGCTTAACGCCAAAAGAAACAAAGAGCTCGAGGAAATGAAGGCTCGGAAAATAGGCGAGGACCCGACGAGGAACTTCGGCTATTTCATCGTCAAGGACCTGTACAACACCCTGGAACTTGAGAAAGAGCTGTACCCATTCAAATACATGTGCGATTTCGCCTATCCCATCTCCTCCTTGATAGAAGCCCTCACCTATTCCAGGATCGTCGATCCCTGCAGCAAATTGAGGACGTTCAGCGAAGTCATCCCCTATCTGTATGAGGAATACGGTTTCTCGTTGGATCAAATATACGATGGGTTGAATTACATCGGCGGCGAGTACGGAAAATTCATTGAGGTGATCAATTACTGCATCGACAGGAAATACGGGAGAAACACATCCAAATCCTATTTCGACTGCACCAATTACTATTTCGAGATCGATTTCGAAAAGGACGATAAGCAAAAAGGACCGAGCAAGGAAAACAGGCCCAATCCGATCATAGGGCAGGCCCTTCTGTTGGATGGGGATGGCATCCCACTTAATATGAGAATGTATCCAGGAAACGAATCCGAAAAACCAAAGATCAGAGAATTGATCAAAGAGATGAAGGAACAAAACAATATAAAGGGCAAAACCATCCAGGTCGCGGATAAAGGATTGAACTGCGGGGACAATATTTATGATGCCCTTCTGAACAAAGACGGGTATATCTTCTCCCAATCCGTCCTCCAATTGGAGGAAAAGGAGAGAAACTGGGTTCTTTTGGATGACGGTTACGAGGAGGTGAGGGACAGCGAGGGGAATCTCCTATACAGAATCAAGGCGTGCGTCGACGAGTTCCCCATCAAGGTGACCGGCAAGGACGGAAGGAAGGCGACCGTCAAGGTCAGGCAGAAAAGGGTCGCGACGTTCAACCCCTCCTTGGCGGCCAAGAAGAGGATGGAGATAAGCAG
>Ga0256405_10001650_pt1 | contig 58836 bp, 51 predicted proteins | sample RumenRJG_02DNA_FD_189096 | JGI IMG/M metagenome (GOLD analysis project Ga0256405, IMG submission 189096) | Bovine rumen microbial communities from Lethbridge, Alberta, Canada - RJG_02 | ecosystem: Host-associated > Mammals > Digestive system > Stomach > Rumen | place: Canada: Alberta... | reverse complement strand
ATTTACGCTTGTTTTGATTTGCAACACTAAGATAAGTGAAAAATCTGACATGGCAAAATCCTGAGCAACTTTTTGTTGCTCAGGAACTTATAAATAAAGTTAAATCAAAGTGTTGCGGAATTAAGGGTAGTAAAAAAGGCTAAATCTTTCAACTTTTGAAGAGCATTCCCCATAGCGACACAATTAGGCAATTGCTCGAAGCATTCAATATCATTCTCATCATCACCGAAATAGATTAATTCAGCTTCTGAAATTTGAAGTAAACCAAGCACATATTTAATTGCGTTATATTTATTTACATTCTTGTGTAGTATTTCCACTCTTCCATTATTCAACTTATGAACAGTATAATACTGCTGAAGATCTATTAACTTTTCACCTATCTTAAAAGGCCATAATGCGATTTTTTCAATTAATATATCAGAACTCAAAGTTAATGGTGATAAAACACACCCGCGATTGCTGTTAAATAGACTTTTTAATAAAAAAGATATGGAAAACGGACATAAACGGAAATCTTCATTTTGGGTATAAAACAAAAGGGGGCGATGCTTAATTTGTTTACTAATAGAAACCAAATCATCCTTATGAAGGAAGTCAAATGTTTTCACCATTTGATTACTGGCATTATAAACATAAAGGCCATCATTAGCAACTATCCAAAGTGGTATCCTAATTCTGTTATTATCAAGGATTGAATCAACCTCGTTTTTGTGTCTTCCAGAGACTATGATAATAATAATCCCTTTATAACACAACAGTTCGAGGGTTCTTCTATCGTATTCACTAATAACTGTACCTTCCCCTAAAAGAGTGCCATCGAGATCTATTCCAACTATCTTCATTTCCCATTCTGGATTTTAATCGCATCAATGTCAATAAGACTTGCTAAATAGTCCGAATATTCTTTTGATTGTATATTATAGAAACCTGCATTACTAAACATAGTCAATTCACCCACATAGATACGACCATCTACGTTATATAAATCCACTCGAATATGAGGAATTCCTTTACATAACTGCTTTACTACATCAATCATTTCTTGGATATTATCCGGAATAACGACATCTTTTTCGCTCAAAGCCGGCTTAGCCTTAAATAAATAATCAACCGACTTAAGATCCATCCCAAACTTGTGGTTAATTGGATGATGGTCAGCTTCACCAATTGAGCACATAAAATACTGAGGCTCCCCATTATAACAATAGAACTTATAATCAATAAGAGGTGTCTTTTTCTTATTCTCTATATATTCTTCTGCTAAAATTCGCCTTTTTACATTCTTGTAAGGCCATTCCCTTGCCCATAAAAAGAAATTCTGCTTAAGTCCAGCCCTTAATTCTTCTTTTGCTTTATTTATATCTAGCGTTGCCTTATCTTTACACACAATTAGCCCCAGGTGGGAATTGTGATTACACTTTAAAACGAATTGATTTGGCAATTTTTCAAAATCGATTTCATCAGGATTATTCCAAACGCCTAACGTTGGTATGATATACTGTGCCCCTACAATAGATGAAATATAATCCTTAGCCTCAATCTTATCTACCATAGTAGTATAGATAGGTTGTCGATTGTACAATTTGAGCCATTGCATTTTTTCATTGAGGGACTTCGGATTCTCAAATGAAGGAGTGTACCCTTCATAAGCCCTAAACATCTGCTTCAAATAATAACGATCTGAAAATAAAAACGGGTACTTTCTACATATGGACCACATAAATGGCTCGTCACCCTTAATAACTTCAATAATACTTTTGATTTTCATATATTTCTTTTGTTTAAATATTCGTCTAACCAATGCATTTTCAATATAAAAGAATTCATTAACCTTGTTACAGATTGATCAAATGTCAAATCAAAATCTTCATTCACTTGCCAATCTACAATATTAATTGGCCATAGCCTGTGGTTCTTTGCTTCCGACAACCTTATAAGTTCTGCTTCTTTTCTTATATAATCGGGGATGGTCTGCAATTCAGGTTTTATTTCATCCCATCGTTGTTTTACTTTTGCTACAAAGAGTGGGTCTATAAAAAGTCTCTGATAATAAATAGCTTTCATACAAGAAAAATCATTGGTTTTCCATAACACATATGTCTTCCAATCAAAATCCCATACTGGTCCAGCTTTTAACTTTTGACCACGTTCTTTATACATATAGAAACTTTTAGGATGACCGGGTTCGTTGTTCTCTGCCAATTCATTCACTATCCAATAATCGATAAAACTTTCTACATCTATATATTCACGATAATCCCCCCTCATAATACGAACACTGTCCGACAAACATTTCTCAAACTCCGCAATATAATTATAAATATAATCGATCTGTTTATCATTACAATTATCTTCATCTGGCGATTTTATCATATAAGGCAACTGATATATTGCTGATTTAAACTTTATTTTCTCATCAAAATTTGTATCGAGTTCTAGTAGATAGCCGCCAGTTATGATTTCATCATCAATATCATTTTTGGACAATTCTGACACATTTACCCGATTATTGTCAACCCTTATTTGTTCGCATATAAAATAATTGCCAACTCTTTCCTCATTTAGTACAACATCAACGAATTGACCACGTGGTATCCAATCTATATTTGTCTTGCGAGCTATTTCAAAAGATACGGTATTTCTAAGAAGTGTTCTATCCATCCAGTTTGCAAGAAGCACCCACCTCTTGTTTTGAGGCATCCCCAATAATTCTACCTTTTCACTAAATTTAAGCGAATACGACTTTTTGGGGAAATTCCACGATGAATTACCGCGCCCTTTTATACTTAATTTCCCTGTTGACAAAACTGCATCATGAGGAGCTATTAACTTATATTCCGCATTTTTAATCCATTCGGTTTTACTTTGTATTATCTGTTTTTCGGGTGTTTCTATATACAATATAGGGAGTCCTGTTTCTACGCAGTATTTCACATGGAACTTCTTCTCCAACGTATACTCATTATTATCCTCGTCTACACACCTAACTCTCAATATAGCATCTTCATTATAATTATTTGATAGACCTAAGTCCTTGATATATGCTCTGTATAAAGTAGTCCCGTCTCTATCTAACATTATTTCAATATTTTGTAATTTATATAGAGTAGTACTAATATCGCCCTCCGTAGTTGATAATATATCTATACCTGTTTGGGTACTGTCTGTTTTTACATTTAAATTTTGTTTTGTAGAATGAAGTTTAAATTCTATTGAGTTTGTTGTACTATCAGAAAGGAAAATAGTATCCTTATTAATATCTATATAGTTTAAGCATATAGCCTTGTCATCTGATATATTGTCATTATGACTACATGACGTAACACAAATCAAAATATATATAGATGCTATGTATATCAATAAAAATAGTTTCCGCATTCAGTCTATTGCATTTTGTATTTACATATTGCTCATTCTTAAAACGAGGCCAAAAGTATCATTTTTCTTCTTCATACACAAGAAGTCAAAATTGACAGCTTACACTTATATCAATTTTATATAATTAAACGTCCAATTGTAGTTTTTCTGACAAGAGTAGAACAAACAATTGAAGCAAAAAGTGTAACAATAAAACCCACCCAAGGCAACCAATAGGCACCTAATAGCGACGGTAATGAAGTTTCATTATACAATGCTATCAGAAAAAACTGCTGAAAAAGGTATACCCCAAAGCATAAATTTCCAAACTTTATCACTGAAGAAGAAATAGTTCCTCTACAACACTTAAGTATAAATCCCACCATTGACAATAACATAATCAAACCTATTGAAGAATAAACGAACTGACACATATTGCACACTGTTTCTGTGAACAAGTTTTTTACCCCCCCAGATCTCTATATGCATACTAACGTACGTCATTGATGTGAAAAGTAGAAGAAATGTTATCAATAACGATATCACTATCTTAAGTCTATACAACCATTCTAGTATAACATTATTCTTTTTCAAATAATATCCAACATAGAAGAAAGGAAAATAATATAATGTCAGATGAAGTCTAAACGGGAGTGTTGTATAAGGAAGTATAGAAAGAAATAATGAGCTGATAATTATTGTGGCTGGGGGCATTTTTATTCTTTCAACTATCCCAATGAAAAGAAAACACCAAAATAACATTGGAAGAAACCACATATGCCCAACGCCATTAAACACATCATATATTGTATACAATAATGGCTGCCTTATGTCTAGAAATAAGCAAATATATGCAAAACTGAATAATACACATGGAAGAATCAATCTTTTAAATTTGCTCTTGGAAAGATATGCTATTCTTATTTTATCCTCACCTTTCGTACGTACTTGATATCCTAGAATAAATCCAGAGATGAACACAAATGTCTCAAGCATAAAAGCATAAGACAACTTGTCAAGAAACCAATAAACCTTAATATCTGGAAAGCCCTCGATAGAAGGCCAACCTCCAGAATATATCGCAAATGAATGATAAAACACAAGCAGCACAATAAGTATTGTACGTATAACATCAACATTATCTAGCCTTTGTTTTGAAGCAGACAGGACTGATTGGTAAATCTTATGTGTCACAATATTTCTTGGTCGAGTAAGGAGAGGGACTTTCACCCTCCCTTCTCACGGAACCGTGCTTGACAGTCTCCCGTCACACGGCTCTTCGTGCTTAACTCATTTGTTATTTGTTAATAATTCAATTGACATACTTCAGACTTGGACGATAGCCATACCCCCAATGAGCAAATAGATTTGGCTGCTTCTTTGATGTCTTTGCAAGTGCCCTTATGGCTGTGCCAAAATATCTATTCAAGCTCTTGAACTTACGTCTCATCCATCGTGCAAGACTTTCGTTCAGATACTGCGTTACCTTTCTGAACTCCGTCTTGTTGAATTTGGAGTAATAGGCTACCCAACCACGTATGATAGGGTTGACGTAACTTGCTATCTCCTTCAAGCTCATCGTTAGCTTACTCGACAATTTCCACGATTTTACAATCTCATGAATCTTCTGTCTCGACTTCTTACTGATGGCTGGACTAAAGTTTGTAAATAGGGTCTTATTCTTTGTATTCATTGCTTTTCTGGGACGAAACGTGTAACCAAGATAGTCAAACGAAATATTTGCATACTTCATCTTTCTATTGGCATTCTTGCAATATACAATCTTTGTCTTGTCACTATTCAGAGTCAGATGACATTCTGATAGCCTTTTGCTAATGACCTCTTGCATATCTTTGGCTTCCTTCTCCGTACTACAATGGCAGATAGTGTCATCAGCATATCTCTCAAAAGGGATTTGGGGATGATTTATCTGCATCCACTTGTCAAACACGTAGTGCAGGAACAAGTTTGCAAGAACTGGACCTATTACAGAACCTTGGGGAACTCCCATCATTCGCTCCGTCCTATTGCCTTCCTTATCTTCATAAGGGACTTTCAGCCATCGCTCAATGTAAAGGAGCATCCATCTTTCCTTGACATGGATGCGAACTGCCTTCATTAACAGCTCATGGTCTATGGTATCAAAGAACTTACTTATGTCCATATCCAACACCCATGCATACTTGAAGCATCGCTCACGAGCCTTGGCTATGGCATCGTGTGCAGATTTGTTTGGACGGTAGCCATATGAGTCTTCATGAAAGATTGCATCAAGCGAGGGCATGATGGAAAGAACCACAGCCATCTGTGCTATTCTATCTGATATGGTTGGGATGCCCAAAGGGCGCTTCCCTCCATTCGATTTTGGTATCTCTACCAGCTTCACTGATTGGGGCATGTAGCTTCCGGAGCTCATACGGTTCCATAGACGGTACAGATTATTAGAGAGGTCTTTGTCAAACTCTTCCATACTAATACCATCTATTCCTGCGCTCCCACGATTTGACTTTACCTTCTTATAGGCTTCATATATCAACCGTTTGTCAATATCAAATGGTTTTGCCGCGTTCATCGTTTCCTTCTTAATTGCTTAAGTTGAACTTTAAATCTGGCTAAGCACGCTACCCCCTTTGCTCCATCATCATTACAATGATTTCTTCACTACTACGAGGTAGTCCGCCACAGACTTGGACATTTGTACTTTCTATCTTGCGTGGTGTGCTTTCAATATTTTCCATTTACATTCCAAGTCTGCTTCCTACGTTCCTTCAAAGAGCCTGCAACAAGGTCATGTCATCTCTACACCGCTCATCCAACTGGCAGTAAGCAGGTTTCTCCAGTCATTATCCCATGATTCGCTTAACATCCTGGTTCTGATGAGACTTTATTGGTAACGATGCTTCATAAATGATTCATTTGCATTCATCTCCTTGTCACTCACCTTGCCAACTTTTCAGAAGGCTTCCATTTGTCGCTCACTACCTATCAGTTTCCCTTTAAGCAGCACAAAGTGGTTTGTAATCAATACCTGCATATCGAATACGGTAGGCCTACTACCATCTCTTTGAAAGTTACAGACGTACACTTCATCTAAGTTGCCATCTTATATGTTTGCATGTCTTCGTAGCACACTAAGCATCCAACCCCTTTTTGCCATAAGCCTTAGCCCCAGCATTTGCTGGGGTTCTGGGAAATCATAAGGTAATTGGATTTTGTTGTTTTTATACGTTTTTAACCTAATACCTCTTGGGCAATGAGCTCATAATCACTCCTGCCCTCGGTAACATTCTTCTCGCTACCTTTGCCATACTGAGCACGTTTGCGCATAGCGAGCTCGCCCTTCAGCTTTGCATTCTCTGCCTTCAAGTCCTCATAGTCCTCGGCTATCTTCTCCAATTGAGCCACTCTTTCACCCATTGCATTATTGGACTTCAAGAGAGTCTCAACGGCTTGAAGAAGATCCTTTATCTGCTTTTGATACTGCTCCCGTTCCATAGAATTTCACCTCGCATTAGAGCCGTTCCTCAAGGAACTCTAAATGTACCACTTTTCAAATGTGTGATACGGAACGCCATTGGACTCGAAGAATTTGGCGACCGAGATCCCTCGTTTACAGCCATCCTCCTGATACCTCTTCCACAGCGTTTCAATGTCTTTAATACTTACTGCCATAATCTCAAATTTTGAATTAATGGCACAAAGGTAATAACTATATCCTAGACCACCTAAAAAGGGATTGGATGCTTACCTTGCATTATTCATCTTCCGTTCTTATCTTATTTGTGTGGCTCTGCCGCTTATTGGATTCAGCCGGATGCCCGCCCTTGCGGGCATCCGGCTGTTCCTATTATAGCGGAAGGCTTATCTGGGCTTGCCCCAGATGTGCCTGGAGCGATGTTAAAATGTTAACTTGTTAACTGTTAACCGTTACTTCACAATACCCTTCTCCAGATACTCTGCCAGGTTGGTGCGAACTTTGGCGGCTGCGCCCTCAGCGGCCACCTTAGCGATATCGTGTTCAACCATGATCTTCACCAACTCCTCGAAACTTGTTTTGTTGGGGTTCCACTTCAGCTTGGCCTTTGCCTTTGTGGGATCGCCCCAAAGGTTAACGACATCGGTAGGACGATAGAAGTCCTCGCTAACAGCGACAACGACCTTACCAATCAAGTTTTCAGGGCCTTTTACTACAATACCCTTTTCATTGATGCCTTCGCCCTCAAACTTCAACTCAATACCAGCATGTTTGAAAGCAAGTTCCGTGAACTCACGGACAGAGTGCTGAACACCTGTAGCAATCACGAAGTCTTCAGGTTTATCCTGCTGAAGAATGAGCCACATGCACTCTACATAGTCCTTGGCATAGCCCCAGTCACGCAAAGAATCCATGTTACCCAAATACAGACAATCCTGTACGCCCTGAGAAATACGCGCTACAGCCAATGTTATCTTACGAGTTACAAATGTTTCACCACGGCGCTCAGACTCGTGATTGAACAATATGCCTGAGCAGCAGTACATGTTGTAAGCCTCGCGGTACTCCTTCACAATCCAGAAGCCATACTGCTTAGCAACAGCGTATGGGCTATAGGGATGGAAAGGTGTGTTCTCGTTCTGAGGAACTTCCTCTACCTTACCATAGAGTTCTGAGGTAGATGCCTGATAGATACGACAGGTCTCTACCATACCCAACTGGCGAACTGCCTCCAAGATGCGGAGGACACCTACGGCATCCACATCAGCTGTAAACTCCGGAGAGTCAAAGCTGACCTGCACATGGCTCTGTGCTGCCAGATTATATATCTCATTAGGGCGTACCTTACCTATCACGCCCAGCACACTCATCGAATCACCCAGGTCTGCATAATGCAGATGGAAATGAGGGGTACCCTCCAAGTGTGCTATGCGCTCACGGAAGTCCACAGAACTTCTGCGGATGGTTCCATGCACGTCATATCCTTTTTCCAACAAAAACTCGGCCAGATAGCTTCCATCCTGACCAGTAACACCAGTAATTAATGCTGTTTTCATAAAGTTTGGTTGTTTGATAAAAGGGCTGACTCCCAAGGTAAGTTACGAGAGTAACGGGAGCCAGCCCGTCCTTATAACGATTTAATATAAATATGCTGCCTCACAGCAGGATTTTTCTATTCAAATCCATAAGAAATCTTATGCAACAAAAAAGGGCAGGCCGAGAGTAGTGTTGTGGCCTGCCCGTAAAAATGATTTTAGACTAAAATAACTGCTTCACAGCAGGATATCGTAGACTCGCCTGTCAGGGCGAGGATCTTGCGGGTAGGGATTAGATGAACTCCAGCGATGCAGGAGGGATGTGGGTGATGCCCACGGCAACCTGCGCCTCGCGGAGGAGCGCAACGACGATGCGATGACGGCCAATGCGTTTCACCTCGCCTTCGACGCCCATGAAGGGGCCTTGCATGATACGGACTCGCCGATGCTCCTGACCGAGGAAGTCAGTCCATGTCAGGGCTATGCGCTGCTGATCGGGATCGGACAGCGTCTCGGCCTTGATGAAGTTCTCCATTTCGCGGTCACAAATGGTCGTGACGGCCATACCCCCAGGGCGTTCCTTCTGATGGATATTCATAAAGCGCAGGGAGAAGAGGGCTGAATCGGTATTCTTCAGGGTGGTCAACCACTCTCTTGAGCTATGAACGAAGATGAGTCCTGGCACCATGGACGTCTGAAACGACTCCATGCCATAGCGCTCAAGCGCCTGGCGTACTGGCTGCTCCTGCTCAGGATTCACCTGCATGGGAAACCATTGTATCATACGCTGGTTATTCATTTCGCAACAAGATAAAGGAGGGGGTCACCCCCTGGCTGAGCAGAAGAGCGACATCAAGTGGTCGTATTAAACATTTTTGACTCATCATTACCTTAGCTGATTCCAGCATAAGCTTTTTGATTCGTCGGCGAAATAGCCGCTCTGACGAATCAAAATGCCAGCTGAGACATATAGATACGAAAAAAGCGTGAAGTCTGTTCTGCCCGTCCGTTACTTAGGTCCTGAGAAAACCCCACAAATAAACAGACAGAATGACACTCACGCCGTAGGAATATGATGCACCCGTAAAGTGTGCGTGAGGACATGGTTAGCCCTCTGCACACTAACGGGGATGTAATTCCATACCCGTAGTATCTGTTCTGCTATGTTCTTGATTTGTGTTCTTTGAATTTCTCAGGTTCAAGTAACCAAAAACAAAGCGTCGCAAGACACTATCTCACCAATAAATATGACCCTCTCCTTCACTGCCTCTTCGACAAGTGGCATCGAGTGTCGGGTGCAAAGGTACGACTTTTTTATGAAACTTAAAAAGATAATGAAAGAAAAATGCAAAAAGACACAAAAAAACAGAGGATGCGAAATAATACACATCCTCTGTTGCTCTGGTGGGCGCTGACGGATTCGAACCGCCGACCCTCTGCTTGTAAGGCAGATGCTCTAAACCAGCTGAGCTAAGCGCCCTTGCTTTGTAAGCGGGTGCAAAGGTACATAAAAAAAAGGAAAAGGGAAGAGTGAAGAGTGAAAAAGTTTAATCCTTTAACTCTTTTTAAGAATATTAGCCTAGAAGGTGCTCAATATCGGCCTGGGGAAGGATGCAAAGGATGGCTTTCCCGTCGGGTGTGTAATTGACATTGGTACAGGCAAAAAGTTCGTTGATGACGCTCTCCATCTCGTCGTTGCTGAGGATCTGTCCATAGGGAACAGCCGCATGACGGGCCAGACTCAGGGCCAACTGCGCGTTGAGCGATGAGAGCTGGTTGCTGACGACATTGGCATCATCGACCAACTGACGGAGCAAGCGGACGGGGTCAATACCATCGATGCCGGCAGGGATGCCGTTAATGGCAAAGCTATAACCGCCCAGGTCTGTCAGATCGAAACCGATACCGGCCAACAGGGGCAAGAGTTTCGGAAGTAGCACTGCATCGGATGGGGCAAACTGGACCACCTCGGGGAACAGCACCTGCTGACTGCTGGCAGTGTGGCTCTCCATCTGCTGCATATAACGGTCGTAAAGGATACGGACACCGGCACGATACTGGTCGATAATCATCAGACCTGACTTGACGGCGGTCATCAGATACTTTCCCTTATACTGGTAATGCATGGGGGACTTCTCGGAGAGAATGCCTTGGGGCGTCGTGCCGGGCATCACACCATCGGCAGGGAAGGCATCAAACACGTCGCCTTCAGCAGGGACATCTGGCGTGGTCTTACCAAGGCCTTCGTAGAGCGTCTCCCACCCTTCGGGCGCTGGTGCTGACTTCGGCGCAGAGGACGACTGGCTACTGCGCTCAAAAGGATTATAGGCGGGATTATACTGCAACTGGGGCGGAGCCACCGGACGTTCGGGGTCGAACACGGGAATGTCGGGGGCACCGTTGGTATCGAAATCGATGGCTGGCACCTCACAGAACTTCCCCAACGCATCGCGGACGGCGGCTATCAGGATCTGCCAGATGGCTTGTTCGTTCTCAAACTTGATCTCGGTCTTCGTAGGGTGGATATTCACATCTATATCCTCGGGCGCCACCTCGAAATAGAGGAAATAGGGTATCTGGGAACCATCGGGGATGAGACGGTCGTAGGCACTGATGACGGCCTTATGGAAATAGGGGTGTTTCATAAAGCGCCCATTGACGAAGAAATAGTCGTGGGCGGTCTTCTTCCGGGCACCTTCTGGTTTACTGACAAAACCGGTGACTGTACACATCGCCGTATGTACCTCGACGGGCAGTAAGTCTTGGCTGTACTGCTTGCCAAACACATCACTGATGCGCTGTCGCAACGTGGCGGGTTTGAGGTTGAGCAGTTCGGTACCATTATGGTGGAGCGTGAAATGAATGTCGGGATAGACCAGCACAATGCGCTCGAAGGCGGTCAGGATATTGCTGAGCTCCGTTGCATTCGACTTCAGGAACTTACGACGGGCGGGCACATTGAAGAAGAGGTTCTCGACCTTGAAGTTACTGCCTACCGGACAGGAGGCTGGTTCCTGGCTCACCACCTTCGAACCGGCCATCAACAAGCGGGTGCCTATCTCATCTTCCCCACGGCGGGTCAACAGTTCGACATGGGCGACGGCGGCAATAGACGCCAGGGCCTCACCACGGAAGCCCATCGTATGGAGGGCAAAGAGATCGTCGGCCTGACGGATCTTCGAGGTGGCATGGCGCTCGAACGAAAGACGGGCATCGGTCTCTGACATTCCCTTGCCGTCATCAATCACCTGTATCGAGGTGCGACCGGCATCGACCACCAGCACATGGATGGTACGGGCATCGGCATCGACGGCATTCTCGACCAGCTCCTTGATGACAGAAGCCGGGCGCTGTATCACCTCACCAGCGGCTATCTGGTTGGCAACGCTATCGGGCAGAAGACGGATCAGGTCGCTCATGATTTCTTGCCTCGCCAGTTAAAGATATCGTATCGATTGAGGGGACGGATATAGTCGTACCACATATAACCTGGCAGTCGCTTGCGCTCATCGGGTATCTGGTTCAGCGGGTACATCGTCCCAGCGGTCTTGGGGGTCCAGACGCTCTCGAGCTTGCGGTCCTTCATGAACATACGGAGCTCGGAGGTCTCCTGATAGTTATATATAATAGGTACGCTATCGCCTTCCTCAAAGAAATAGCCAATCAACACATTGTCCTTGGCACGGGCTTCACGGATATCGCCATCCACGAAAAAGGCAAACATCTCCTTGGAGGACAACTGGTTGTAACAGGCGGTGTCGCTCCGAAGCTGCTGGATGGACATGCAATTGCCGATGACATGGGCATGGTCGATCACAGAGTCTTTCATATACACGTCGATACGGTCGCCAAACAACTGCTGGGAATTGTTCCAGACGATGGGGTCATGATACATCGTCATACAGGAGTCGAGCGAGTTATAGACGAGTGAATCGCAGACGCCCTGCACATCGCGGCGGAAGGCCCGCACATGATGGAAGGCATGGATCTTACGATAGACGGAGTCAGTCTCGATATTAAAGGTCACAATCTTAAACGTATCGGCATGCATGTAGAGCGAGTCGCCTTGTGAAAAGTCAATGGCCACAGCACTGTCGGTACACATGGCATAGCCGGTAAATTCGTAGTACTCACCGTAATTGCCTGTCAGCTTGTTACGATTGACGGAATCCACATAGACCACATTACGGAAGGCCTGGCTCATGCCTTGCTTGCTGTCGTAATAGACACTGTCGCCCACCATCATCTTGCCCCCATTGGAGAGCACCGAACGATTCATCAGGCGGGCACGCTCGTTTTTCGTGTCGTAGTAGCCTTGTTCTGAATAGATATGGCTGTCGCCGGAGACAATATCTGAGGGACCGACAATATGGGCCAAGGACTGACGGGTATCGTAATACAGGGTGTCGGTGGTCAGGAAGAACTTGGGACTGCGCATCTTCACATCATAGTTGAAGACGGCCATCTTCGAGTTGGTATTATACTCTCCCCAGTCGGAAGTCAACGTGGTCTGATCATCGACCATCTTACCGCCTTCAAAGAAATAGGCATTGTCATAGACACGGTCGTAGTCGAGACTGTCGGTATAGAGGGTGGTCTTCTTGTGCTTCAAGACCACATTATAACGGGCACGAGCCATCTGCTCGTCACCACTGTAATAGGCATAGTCACTGAACAGCGACAGGGTGTCGCCCTGATACATCTTCACATGACCGAAGGCTTCAAAGGAATTGGTGGCTTCGTAGAAATAGGCACTGTCGCAATAGAGACGCGCACCCTGATGCGTGAAGTGAACCTTGCCATTGAGGATCGTGGCGTCACGGTTGATACGGTCATCGTAGTGAAGCACATCGGCATGAACCAGATAGACACGCTCATCCTTCACCGCGGCCTTACGAGCAGGACGACGCTTCTGCTTCTGCGCAAAGGCAGAGACCATCCCCAACGTCAGGACAATCAGCAACAAAAATATGAAAGACTTTTCCCTTTTCACTATTCACTCTTCACTATTCCCTTTACTTTATCCAGCCTTCGTACTCAAACTTACAACCTTTGTAATTATCGTTGAGATGGGTATATACACTTCTGATCTTATTGACCACCCACTGATGGATGCGCTCATTCTGGCGCTTCTGGAGCACCACATCCTTCAACACCTGGAAATCCTCGGTGACAGTAGCCTTATGACCATCGATGCGGTTCTTCAGCTTGGCAATGACACAGACGGTCTTTCCGCGCTGGTTGATCATCTTGAAGGGGTTCGAGATCTGACCTATCTGAAGGGTATCCACGGCTTTGGCAATCTCGGCAGGGAGGTCCTGCATGCGGAACCTCGACGACGTATGACCAGTCTGCATCATGTTCGTGGACATCAGACCCTTACTGTTACGGGTGTCCTTATCGTCGGACAGGATCGGGGCAGCATCCTCGAAGGTGAACTTCCCTGCACGGAGGTCTCCTGCTATGGAGTCAAGACGGGCCAGTGTCTTGTTGATGGCCTCATCAGAAACCACCGGCTTACGGAGGATATGGCGCACATTGACTTTCTCACCACGCTTCTCGATGAGCTGGATGATATGGAAACCGAACTCTGACTCGACAATCTTCGACACCTTCTTGGGGTCGGTAAGGTTGAAGGCAACTGCCGCAAAGGCGGGATCGAGGGTACCACGACCGGCCAGACCGACCTCACCACCACGACGGGCAGTACCTGGGTCCTCTGAATAAAGACGGGCCAACGTCTGGAAGGTGGCTTCACCACGGTTCACACGGTCGGTATAACTACGGAGCTCATCCTTCACACGGTTGAGTTCCTCATTATCGATACGGGGGGTCTGCTGAATGATCTGCACCTCGACCTCGGTGGGTACGAAGGGGATGCTGTCTTCGGGCATATCCTTAAAATAGCGTCGTACCTCAGCGGGGGTCACGGAGATATCCTCGGTAAGCTGACGTTTCATCTTCTGCACCATCTGACGGTCTTTCAACTCGTCGCGCAGTTCATTACGAATCTGAGAGAGGGGCTGATGCTTATATTCCTCCAGACGCTCACGGGAGCCATCGACCATTTCCAACCAATAGTTAATCTGCTGTTCGACCTCGGCAGCCACGTCGGCATCAGTCACCTCGATACTGTCGATGATAGCTTGATGCTTAAAGAGCTTCTGCACAGCAATCTGCTCGGGGATGGTACAGTCGGGATCGCCTGTCCACTTCACACCTTCCATAGCGGACTGCATGCGCATCGCCTCAACCTCAGACTTCAAGATGGCCTCATCACCGACCACCCAGACCACCTCGTCGATGACAGTACCGATGGAGGCGCGCTTAGCCACGGAATCGGAATCAGCCTGAACAGACAGGTCTGCCGGGGCAGGACTGCTGAAGGGACTGGCAGAGGCCATGCCCATCAGGGGAACGGCAACAATCATTGCCGGTATGATTTTCTTGATCATGCTCATTAATGTCTATTTACAGTTTTCAATATTTCCTGGTTGATCTGCACGGGATAACGCTGACGCAGCGACTTGACCCACTCCAGTTCCAACATCTGCTGGTAGTCGGCCACGACCTGACCTCGCACATCGGTATAGTCGTCGGGATACTTTTTCTGCTTCTTGCCATAAACGGCCTCGATGGGGTAATCGGCATTCTCGGCGTCGAAGGTCGTCTGCTTCAACTTGAAGACCAGACGGTCGATGGTGCCGTTATCTCCTGCCTTGAAGATGCCTTTCTCGACTCGGACACGAATCACGGAGTCGGCATTGAACGTCGTGCGGAGTACCTCTGCCCATTGTTCGAATGGCACCTTCTTAATACTGCGCTTCACCGCCTTCACATCGGCCTTGGTCTTGACGTGGTAGGCAATACCTTTATAATGAGGCTCTTGCCAGGCATAGTCTTTCTTATGGGCATCAAACCAAGCGCGCAGTCCGGTCTCATCCTTCTCTGCACGTTCCCAGACCTCACGGTTGCTGATCTCATAGAGCAGCAGACCATCATGATATTCTTGGATCAGGTATTTCATCTCGGGATCAACCGCTGCCAGTGAATCGGCACGCGCTTGCATCACCTGCTGACCAGTGAGCGTGCCACCTGACTGTTCTATCCGCTGTTGCACCTTCATATCGGCGATGGCGTCACGAAGGCCCTGCTGTTCGAAAGAACGTACAATCATATCTTTCAACTCCTCGAAGGGCTCGAGTTGCTTGCGTTCTTTCACAAGGATGATATGGTAACCTTCAGGGGTCAGTACCGGACGACTGAACTGTCCGGGTTGCAGGGCATAGGCAGCCTCTTCAAACTCGACAAAGGTCTGACCGGGCTGCATCCAACCGAGGTTGCCCTCGCGAGCAGCGGAACGCGGATCCTGTGACACCTTGGCGGCAAGGGCTGTAAAATCAGCGCCTGCCTGCAGGGCCCGATAGACCGAGTCTGCACGCTGACGCACCAGCTCTTGTTCGTGCTGGGTGGCTTTCGTCGAGAGACGGAAGAAGATATGGGCAGGCCGTATCAGGCCTTTGGCTCCTATCGACTCCTTGGCACGGTTGTAGGCCTTACGGGCCTCATCCAGAATCTCGGCATCGGTCACAATGGTGGGACGCACCTGCTGATCGCGGTACATGGCAAACTCATCCTTAAACGACGACAGGGTGTCAAGGTGCTCATCCAGTGCGGCGGCCACCTTCAACTTATAGTTGACAAACAGCTCGGCATACTCTTCCACTGTCTTCTTGTCGATGACGCCCTCACCATTGTTCTTGTTATAGGAATACTCGAACTCTGAACGGGTAACAGGTACGCCATTGACCGTCATGACCACAGGGTCAGACTGAGCATGAACCGCAAACGCGACAAGCCATAATGCCGATAGCAGCAGTTGTCTTCTCATCGTGATCAATCGTTGGGACGTGAGTAGTTGGGTGCCTCGCTGGTAATGGTGATGTCATGGGGATGGCTCTCGTTGACACCGGCATTCGTGATACGGGTGAACTTAGCATCGTGGAGCTTCTCAATCGTAGCAGCACCACAATAACCCATGCCGGAACGCAGACCACCGACCATCTGGTAAATCACTTCCTGAACGGTGCCTTTATAAGGAACACGTCCGGCGATACCTTCTGGTACGAGCTTCTTGGCTTCCTTGGTGTCACCCTGGAAATAGCGATCCTTAGAACCATGCTTCTGTTCCATTGCCTCCAAGGAACCCATGCCACGGTAGCTCTTGAACTTACGGCCGTTGTAGATGATAGTATCACCAGGACTCTCCTCGGTACCAGCAACCAGCGAGCCAATCATCACACAACTACCACCGGCGGCCAAAGCCTTCACGATATCTCCGGAATAGCGCAGACCACCATCAGCAATCAGGGGCACGCCCGTTCCCTTCAGGGCACTATAGACGTCATAGACGGCACTCAGCTGAGGAACACCTACACCAGCCACCACACGGGTGGTACAGATGGAACCCGGACCAATACCGACCTTCACGGCATCAGCACCGTTGTCAACCAGCATCTTGGCGGCTTCACCGGTAGCGACGTTACCTACCACTATATCGATGTTGGGGAAGCACTTCTTGGCTTCGACCAGCTTCTCGATGACAAACTTGGAGTGTCCGTGGGCTGTATCAATGACGATGGCATCAGCACCAGCGTCCACCAATGCCTGCATACGGTCGAGGGTGTCATAGGTCACACCAACACCGGCAGCTACGCGCAGACGCCCTTTATCATCCTTGCAGGCCATCGGCTTGTCCTTGGCCTTCGTAATATCCTTATAGGTGATCAGTCCGATCAGGTGGTTGTCTTTATCCACCACCGGCAACTTCTCAATCTTATTCTCCTGAAGGATCTGGGCAGCAGCTGCCAGATCGGTCTGCTGATGGGTGGTCACCAAGTTATCTTTTGACATGATCTCCTCAACAGGACGCTCCAGACGACGCTCAAAGCGCAGGTCACGGTTGGTCACAATACCCACCAGATGACGCTCATCATCCACCACGGGGATACCGCCGATATGATATTCAGACATGATGTCAAGAGCCTGAGCCACAGTCGAACCGAGGGGGATGGTGACAGGATCATAGATCATACCATTCTCAGCTCGCTTCACGATGGCTACCTGACGGGCCTGATCCTCTATCGACATATTCTTGTGGATCACACCGATACCACCCTCACGCGCAATGGCAATGGCCATCTGCGACTCTGTGACGGTATCCATGGCGGCCGTCACAAAAGGCACATTCAACTCGATGTGTCGTGAAAAACGGGTTTTCAACTCTACCGTCTTTGGCAGTACTTCAGAATAAGCCGGAATTAGGAGGACGTCGTCGAATGTCAGACCGTCCATTACGATTTTGTCTGCAATAAATGAAGCCATAAAATATACCTTTCTTTAAATATTGCGTGCAAAGTTACTCATTTTCCCGCACATAGTATTCTGTTTTTAGGAAAAATCCACCTTATTAATGCAAATTAACCAAAAAAGAGTGGCCTGAGCCACCCTTTCTGTATCAATTTGCCATTTCGGAGAGGAACTTGATACGCACCAGTCTGATTTCTTCTTCGGAATACTCATCGCCGAGCTCATCCTGTGCCACACTCAGCTTATCAGTGTCGGACTCACAGAAGTAATCATAGATATCATCGATATGGTCCTCGTCCATGACCTCCTCCAAGAAATAGTCAATATTCAGTTTGGTACCGCTATAGACAATAGCCTCAACCTCATCGAGCAGCTCGTCGAAATCAATGCCCTGGGCTGACGCAATATCATCAAGGGCTATCTGACGGTCTATACTCTGGATAATCTTTACCTTCAGCATAGACTTCTTCGCCACCGTGCGCACCCGCAAGTCCACCTGACGCTCAATGCCGTTCTCTTCGCAATACTGCCGGATGAGGTCGACGAATTCCTTGGCATAGGGCTGTTTCACCTTACCCTCACCGACACCCTGGATATTCTTCAGTTCTTCGAGGGTTATGGGATAGTCTGTAGCCATCTGCTCGAGTGAGACGTCCTGGAAGATCACGTATGGCGGGCGTTGCAGCTTCTTGGACACTTTCTTACGAAGGTCGCGCAGCATCGCACTCAACGTGGGGTCGAGCGCACTGATACCACCTTCGTGTTCTATCGCCTCACCATCGTCCTGGAACTCGGTGTCCTTCACAATCATAAACGACTCCGGCGACTTCAGGAACTTCTTGCCCGCAGCGGTCACTTTTAGCAGACCGTAGTTCTCTACTTCTTTATAGAGGTAACCGGCAATCAGCGCCTGACGTATCACAGGGTTCCATATCTTGTCATCATCATCGGCACCAGCACCAAAGTTTTCCAGTTCCTCATGGTGATGGGCCACAATCTCATCGGTCTCCTTGCCTATGATGAAATCAATGATATAATCGGCACGGAAATTCTCCTTGACAGCCAAGATAGCGTTAAGCACTGTCACCAACTGGTCTTTGGCCTCGATTTGCGTCTTCGGGTGCAGACAGTTATCACAGTTTCCACAGTTATCCTTCGTATAGGTCTCACCAAAATAGTGGAGTAACATCTTACGGCGACAGACAGACGTCTCTGCATAGGCTGCCGTTTCGGCCAGGAGCTGACGACCGATATCCTGTTCGGCCACGGGCTTGCCCTCCATGAATTTATCCAGCTTCTGCAGATCCTTATAGGAATAGAATGCTATACAGAGTCCCTCACCGCCATCACGGCCTGCACGACCAGTCTCCTGATAATAGCCTTCGAGAGACTTCGGGATATCATAATGTATCACAAAGCGCACGTCGGGCTTATCAATACCCATGCCAAAGGCGATGGTGGCCACAATGACATCGATATTCTCCATCAGGAAGTCGTCCTGCGTCTGTGTCCTGGTGGTCGAGTCAAGTCCGGCATGATAGGGTGCTGCCTTGATATCATTGGCACGAAGGATGGCAGCGAGCTCTTCCACCTTCTTCCTCGACAGGCAATAGATGATGCCGCTCTTTCCCGGATGCTGCTTGATAAACCGGATGATATCCTTATCGACATCCTTCGTCTTGGGCCGTACCTCGTAATAGAGGTTCGGACGATTGAACGAGCTCTTGAACTCCTTGGCATCGATGATGCCGAGATTCTTCTTGATATCACTACGCACCTTGTCGGTGGCAGTGGCAGTCAAGGCGATGATGGGGGCAGGACCTATCTCATTGACAATAGGACGGATACGACGATATTCCGGGCGGAAATCGTGGCCCCATTCAGAGATACAATGCGCTTCGTCGATAGCATAGAAGGATATCTTCACGGTTTTCAGGAAGTCCACATTATCCTCCTTCGTCAGAGACTCAGGCGCCACATAGAGCAGTTTGGTGCGCCCTTCTATGATATCCGTCTTGACCTGATCGATGGCAGCCTTATTGAGAGATGAATTCAGATAGTGTGCCGTACCCTCTTGCTCACTGAGGTTCGATATCACATCCACCTGATTCTTCATCAAAGCAATCAGGGGTGAAATCACGATGGCAGTACCCTCCATCAACAAGGAAGGTAGCTGGTAGCACAACGACTTGCCGCCGCCAGTAGGCATCAAGACAAACGTGTCGTTGCCATCCAGCAGATTCTGAATAATCTGTTCCTGATCGCCTTTGAACTTATCAAATCCAAAGTACTTCTTCAGGGCTTCGGTAAGACTTCTTTTCTCAGTCATAAATCTTAGTTATTTAGGCTTCGTATTGTTGAAGGTGTGACTTTGCCATCTGTTGATGGACATAGTCGGCAGTCACCTCAAATTTCTTGATTTTTCTTGACGGCATGTCAAACATGGCATCCATCATCACGTTCTCTACAATCGAACGCAGACCACGGGCACCCAGTTTATACTCAACGGCCTTATCGACCATCGCCTCCAGGGCATCCTTCGTGAATGTCAGTGTCACACCATCCATCTCAAACAGTTTCTGATACTGACGGATAATGGAGTTCTTGGGCTCTGTCAGAATTTTCTCCAGAGCCGTCCTGTCGAGCGGATTCAAGGATGTCAGCACTGGAAGACGACCGATAATCTCAGGTATCAGTCCAAAAGACTTCAGGTCTTGCGGCTGTACGTATTGTATCAGATCTTTCTTGTCAATTTTCCGCACATTCTGTACAGAGTTATAACCCACGACATGGGCATTCATACGCTGGGCAATCTTCTGTTCTATACCATCGAAAGCCCCTCCGCAGATAAACAGGATGTTACGGGTATCGACATGGATGTAATCCTGGTCAGGATGCTTACGCCCGCCTTTGGGCGGCACATTCACCATTGTACCCTCCAACAGTTTGAGCAGGCCTTGTTGTACACCCTCACCACTCACATCACGGGTAATGGAGGGATTATCACTCTTACGGGCTATCTTGTCAATCTCATCAATAAACACGATGCCACGCTGAGCTGCCTCCACGTTATAGTCAGCGACCTGGAGAAGACGTGTCAGGATGCTCTCCACATCCTCACCGACATAACCGGCCTCCGTGAATACCGTCGCATCGACGATGGTAAACGGCACATCGAGCAGCTTCGCAATGGTACGCGCGAGCAAGGTCTTACCCGTACCCGTGGAGCCCACCATGATAATGTTGCTCTTCTCGATCTCCACACCATCGGCATCCTCTGGCTGCTGCAAACGCTTGTAGTGGTTATAGACAGCCACGGACAGATAACGCTTCGCATCATCCTGACCAATGACATACTCATCAAGATAGGCCTTGATCTCCTTGGGCTTAGGCACCTTCTGCTGCTCAAACTTCTTCTGACCCGGCTTCTGCTTCTGACCACTGAGGTGTTCCTGGACGATACGATAAGCCTGAGCGGCACACTCATCGCAGATATTGCCATTGATACCTGTTATCAACAGCGATACCTCCTTCTCACTCCGCCCACAGAAGTTACACGCTTTCTTCATTCGCATTATTTCTTTCTTGTCAGGACCTCATCAATCATACCATACGCCTTGGCCTCCTCCGCAGTCATCCAATAATTACGGTCAGAGTCGGCATACACCTTGTCGTAAGGGGTATGGGAATGATCAGAAATGATCGTATAGAGTTCTTTCTTGAACTTCAGGATCTCCTTAGCCTCAATCTCGATATCCGAGGCCTGTCCCTGGACACCACCCAACGGCTGATGGATCATCACACGACTATGAGGCAGTGCGGCGCGCTTACCCTCCTGACCGGCCACGAGCAACACAGCGCCCATGGAGGCTGCCATACCCGTACAGATGGTGGCCACATCACTGGAGATGAACTGCATCGTGTCGTAGATGCCAAGACCTGCGGTCACGCTACCACCAGGGGAATTGATATAGATAGAGATATCCTTCCCGGAATCCACGGAATCCAGATAAAGCAACTGGGCCTGCAGCGTGTTGGCTGTATAGTCATCGATTTGCGTACCAAGGAAAATGATACGGTCCATCATCAGACGTGAGAACACATCCATCTGCGTCACATTCAGTTGACGTTCCTCCAGGATATAAGGGTTCAAATACTGAGCCTGCGCCTTCATCACATCATCAAGCGCCAGACCATCCATGCCTAAATGTTTTGTGGCATATTTTCTGAAATCATTCTTCATCATATTCGTTCTTCCTTTCTAATGATACTAAACAAGAAAAAAGGCTATCGACCTTTGACATCTTGTGATTGGAACACAAAGGTAGTCAAAAAAGTCGATAACCTCTCACAATTAGGGGTTATTTTTTCCTAAAAATTCTTATTTTTCTTGCATTAGCTTGTTGAAGTCCTCCAAACTGACCTCTTTTTCAGTGAGTTTTACCACTTTCTTAAGGGCCTCTGTCAACTTCACATCAACGGCACGATCCACGAAATTCTCAACGTTCTCGCGCTTCTTCAGCTGCTCTGCTGCGTAGTTCTCAAGCACATCATCAGGCACATTACTCATGCCATACTGAGCAAACTGGGCACGAATAGCGTCCTTGGCCACTGACTTCAGGTCGGCATCCTCAACCTTCACCTCATTAGCTGCCACGAGCTGTTCCTTGATCAGATGCCACTTCAGTTCCTTGATGCTACCCTCGAAGTTCTTCTCCACATAATCAGCACCCTTGTCCTTGTTGTTCTGCAACATGACACGCTTCAGAAGAGCCTCCGGGAACTGCAGGTCACCGACCTTCTTCTCCATATAGGCGCGCAGATCCAACATGAACTTGTAGTCGCTGTTCTGCTGCAGCTGAGGAGCGACGCTATCTGCAATCTTCTGACGGAACTCCTGCTCGTCCTTTACCGTACCCTCACCGAACACACGGTCGAAGAGCTTCTGATCCACAGGAGCCGGCTGGAAGTGACGGATCTCAGTGATCTGACAGCTGAAGTCGGCTGTAAGATCCTTCACCTGTTCCTTGTCAACCTTCAACAGAGCTGCCACCTCGGCATCACTCTCGGGATAGGCCTTCTTGGGATTGAAGGTAATGATATCACCGGGCTTGGCGTTGTCGAAGAGCTTACGCTGATCCTCATCCTTGATATATGCCGGCATCACCATACCACCCTCGGTCGTGATACCACCATCCTTGGTATTACCCTCAGCGTCAAGCTCACGCAGGTCACCAGTAATGGTGTCATTGCCACTGAACACGTCGGCCTTCACAAACTCACCGGCCTGTGACTGGTACATCTGTACCTGATCGTCAATCAGCTTGTCATCAGCCTTGATCTTATAATAATCAATCTTGTCCTTAGCGGTCAGTTCTGCCTTGAACTCCGGAGCAACAGCAATATCGAACACGAAAGTCAGGTCGCCATCTTTCTCAAAATCCTGAGGCACCTGCTTCTCTTCATTGGGAAGGGGCTCACCCAGCATCTGGATCTTGTTCTCGCGGATATACTCATACAGTTTCTCTCCCATCAGCTTGTTGATCTCGTCAACCTTCACAGCCGTACCGTACTGTTTCTTAATCATTCCCATGGGAACCATTCCCGGACGGAAGCCAGGAACCTGAGCCTTCTTACGATAATTCTTCAGTGTTTTCTCTACCTGTTCCTGATAATCAGCAGACTCAATGGTCATTGTCAGCAGACCATTGATCTTGTCAGGGCAATCAAATGTAATCTTCATTGTCTATTATACCTTATTTATTATTATAATCAAATTTGAGCGTGCAAAAGTACAAAATTAAGTTGATAGTTAATGGCTGACTGTTGACAGTTTAATATTATTTAACTTTCGGATGCGCACTCTTTTCTTGCTCTTGTGCCTTACGCTCCTCCTCGATCTTCTGGAAGTCCTTCTGTCTGAGCACAAACGACTCAGTCAGATAATTCTTACGTACAACCTGATTGGCAGCCAGTTCTTCGGGTGTGCCCTGGAAGAGGATGCGCCCCTCGAACAGCAGGTAGGCACGGTCAGTGATACAGAGGGTGTCCTCCACATTATGGTCGGTGATGAGGATGCCGATATTACGGTCTTTCAGTTTCCACACGATGAACTGGATATCCTCCACAGCAATGGGATCGACACCAGCAAACGGTTCATCGAGCATGATGAACTTCGGCGCGATAGCCAGACAGCGCGCAATCTCCGTTCTACGGCGCTCACCACCTGACAACTGGTCACCCTTATTCTTACGCACCTTCTCCAAACGGAAGTCAGCGATGAGACTCTCCAAAGTCTCAAACTGTTCTTCGCGAGGTTTACCCGTCATCTCCAATACGGAGAGGATGTTATCCTCCACACTCATCTTACGGAACACAGAGGCCTCCTGCGCCAGATAGCCGATACCAGCACGGGCACGCTTATACACCGGGTAGGAGGTCACCTCCTCGTCACCCAAATAGATATGCCCACCATTGGGCAACACCAGACCTGTGGTCATATAGAACGATGTCGTCTTGCCAGCACCATTAGGTCCCAACAATCCCACAATCTCTCCCTGCCTCACGTTAAAGCTCACGTCGTTGACAACGGTACGTTTGCCATAGCGCTTCACCAGTCCTTCTGTGCGTAATACGATACTTTCTTGTTCCATAATCGGCTGCAAAGTTACAAAAAATCGCCTACAGACCACACGGATTTTACGGATTTTAATCCTAATTAATAAAAAAAACTATATAATCTGTATAAACCATAGGAAAAAAATAACTACCTTTGTACCCAAATTACAATCTATCGATGTTGATAACGAAATGGCTGACCACCTTCGGTCGATACCTGATGCTGATGGGTCGCACCTTCTCACGACCAGAGCGGATGCGTATGTTTTTCAAGCAATATGTTAAGGAAATGGCGCAACTCGGTGTCGATTCCATCGGCATCGTATTACTTATTTCCTTTTTCATAGGTGCCGTCATCTGCATCCAAATGAAGCTTAACATCCAGAGTCCATGGATGCCTCGTTGGGTCAGCGGTTACACCACACGTGAAATCATGCTCCTGGAGTTTTCCAGTTCCATCATGTGCCTGATTCTGGCAGGAAAGGTGGGGTCGAACATCGCCTCTGAAATCGGTACGATGCGCGTCACCCAACAAATTGATGCCCTGGAGATCATGGGTGTCAACTCGGCCTGCTACCTCATTCTGCCCAAGATCATAGGACTGATTACCATCATGCCCTTTCTGGTCATCTTCTCTTCGGCCATGGGCATTGTCGGTGCCTATGCCACAGCTTACATAGGGCATATCATGCCACCCGACGACCTTACGCTTGGTCTGCAACACAGTTTTAAATCGTGGTTTGTCTGGATGTCGATCATCAAAAGCCTCTTTTTCGCCTTTATCATAGCCAGCGTACCTGCCTTCTTCGGCTATACGGTGGAGGGCGGTTCCGTCAATGTGGGTAAAGCCAGCACCGACGCCGTTGTCTCCTCCAGTGCGCTAATCCTGTTTAGTGATGTCTTCCTAACCCAACTCCTGTCATGATAGAAGTTTGTCACTTGTATAAAAGCTTTGAGAACAAGGATGTGCTGATAGATATCAACACAACCTTCGAGGACGGTAAGACGAACCTCATTATCGGTCAGAGTGGCTCAGGAAAGACGGTGCTGATGAAGAATCTCGTGGGACTACTGAGTCCTACCAGTGGTCAAGTGCTGTACGACGGACGTGATTTCGTTCAGATGACCAAGCACGAGCAGGTGATGATGCGTCGTGAAATGGGCATGATCTTCCAAAGTGCAGCCCTCTTTGACTCGATGACCGTACTTGAGAACGTGATGTTCCCACTTGACATGTTCTCGTCGATGAACCTCCGGGAACGAACCAAACGGGCTCAAGAATGCCTCGACCGCGTGAACCTAAAGGGTGCGGAAGAGAAATACCCCGGTGAGATCTCAGGAGGTATGCAGAAACGTGTGGCCATCGCCAGAGCTATTGCCCTGAACCCGAAGTATCTCTTCTGTGACGAGCCTAATTCCGGTCTGGACCCCAAGACATCGCTTGTCATTGACGAACTGCTGCAAAGCATTACCAAGGAGTTCAACATCACCACAATCATCAATACCCATGACATGAATTCCGTCATGGGTATTGGTGAGAATATCATCTTCATCTACGAAGGACATAAGGACTGGCAGGGCGAAAGCAGTCAGATCATGGAGTCAGACAATCAACGACTCACCGACTTCATCTTCGCCAGTGACCTGCTGAAGAACATGAGAAAGATTGTCATTGACAATGGTCTGCACATCTAACCACCACCCTGGTTCTACTCCTTCACCGTTTTGGGCAGAAGGAGATTCAGCAGGACACCGACAACAGCAGAAAGACCGATACCGCTGATGGAGAAAGTACCAAAGGTGAGGACAGCCCCACCGATACCCATCGTCAAGGTCACAGAGACGATGATGATGTTACGCGTCTGGTTCAGGTCCACCTTGTGGTTGATGAGGTTCTGAACACCCACAGAGGCGATAGAGCCGAAAAGCAACAACATGATACCACCGAGAACAGCTGAGGGGATGCTCTGCAGCAAGGCTGAGAGCTTGCCGATGACAGAGAACACGATGGCTGTACCTGCGGCGATGCGGATGACATGCGGATGGGTGACATGCGTGATCTGCATGGCACCTGTCACCTCACTATAGGTGGTGACTGGAGGACCGCCCACAAAAGAGGCAAAGAGACAAGCGAGACCATCGCCGAGCATCGTGCGATGGAGTCCGGGGTCCTTCACGAAATCCTTCTCGGCCACTGCACCAACGACATATACATCACCGATATGTTCGATGACAGGGGCGATGGCCACAGGGATCATAAACACGAAAGGTTCCCAGGCGAACTGGGGCAACTGGAAGTGGACTATCATCGGGGGCAGGGCAAACCAAGGAGCTGTGGCTACGGCAGAAAGGTCGATAAGACCCATGCAGAGCGCAACGATATAGCCGACGACAATGCCGATGACGACGGGCACAAGTTTAACAAGGCCACGGCCGAACACCAGTACGAGGATGGCACTGATGAGTGAGATGAAGGCCAGCAACCAGTTTTCCTTTGCCATATTGACAGCTGCAGGCGAGAGCGAGAGACCGATAAGAATGATCACAGGACCGATGACGACAGGCGGAAACAACGTGTCGAGCAGCTTACGCCCCTGCCACTTGATGAGGGCAGACATGAGGAAATAGACCAGTGCGACACCCGCGATGCCAGCAATGGTACCAGGCATGCCCCACTGTTGGGAGGCAGAAATGATCGGTGCGATGAAGGCGAAGCTACTGCCGAGGTAGATGGGCACCTGGCCCTTGGTGACCAGATGGAAGATAAATGTGCCGATACCAGCCGTGAAGAGCGCGGTAGCAGGGTCGAGACCTACGAGCAGTGGTACAAGTACCGTAGAGCCAAAGGCTACAAAAAGGAACTGTACGCCAACAATGGTCTTGCGAGTAGCAGAAAGTTCTTGAGTCATATGCTACGAGATTAGAAATTCCACTTGGCAGCAATCGTCGGATTGATGAAGAACGACTTATCGTTGTAAGTATTATAGATGAAATTATTGCTGATCTCAATCTCCGAACCGAAACTGAGATTCGGTGTCACATTATACCAGAACTGAGGTTCTGTTAGGATGACGAGCATGCCATGGCCCTCGTGACCAGCACGCCAGTTCTCACCACGCCAGAAATCGATGAAGCCCGAGAAGGTACATTTTTTATTGGCGAAGTTCAAGCCCCAGACACCCGTCAACTGGAAACTATGGTAGGCTGAAGTATAGTCATAGCTCTTGAAGTAGCGCTTGTACATCAGTTGTACAGACCACGTCTTCGAGAAGTCGGCATTGTGGCCATTATAGGCACCACCGAGAAGTGCGGCATGCTGGAAACTACCAATCTGGTCACGGCCCAAACCACCATCATACTCAACATGGGCAGCGAAGCCCTGTTTTCCGATATTAAACTCACGCGAGATTTCGGTATAGGCACTGCGGAAGAACTTACGACTCATGTCGAGATCGACAAAATAGAACCAAGAACCCCATTTGTCGGCCTTGAACTGTTCAAGGGTAATGGTCACCTTCTGTCGTCCAGCTTCTTCATCGGGATAGATGTTACGTCCGAAATCATAGTGTAACTGGATGTTCTGTGCCTGCATCGTGATGGCGGCTACCATCATCAGTGCTAATGTCAAAAATTTCTTCATATGGTTATAAATTAATTAAGAATATCATAGGAGTGGTGCTACATACTTTAGCACAAAGAATGCCGAAAGGATATACATGACATAAGAGAGTTCCTTATACCGGCCAGTGCAGACCTTAGTGATCGCAAAGGAGAGCATACCAAGCACGATGCCCTCTGAGATACTCGCCGTGAAGGGCATCATCAGCATCGTGACAAAACAAGGCATCGCCTCGGTGAAATCGACAAAGTCGATATGGACGATGGAACGCAACATCATGACACCTACCAGGAAGAGAGCACTTGTCGTGGCTGCAGCGGGAATCATCAGGAACACCGGCGAGAAGAAGAGGGCGGCCAAGAAAAGCATCGCCGTGGTCAATGAGGTCAGACCTGTGCGCCCACCCTCAAGAATGCCCGTGGTGCTTTCTACATAGGTGGTGACTGTCGAGGTACCACAGATCGCGCCGACCGTCGTACCCACGGCATCGGCCATGAGAGCCTTGTTGAGATGATGGATACGACCTGTCTTCTTATCGGCCATCCCTGCACCGGTGGCTGCACCAATGAGGGTGCCGATGGTGTCGAAGAGATCCATGAAAAGCAAGGTGAACACCACAATGTAATACTCGACATCCAGACTGATGAAACGAGAGAAATCAATATGGAAAGCGACAGGTTCGATAGAATGAGGCATGCTGACCAGGGTGAATCCCTCTGGAATCTTGGTGACGCCAAACGGAATGCCGATGATGGTCATGATGATGATCGTATAAAAGAGGGCTCCCTTGACCTTAAGCGCCAACAGCACAGCACCTAACAAAATACCACCCGCCGCAATGAGTGTCGTGGGTGTCCAAGCACCTAAGGACGTCATCGTCGCCTCACTGGACACCACGAGGCCGCCATTCTTCAGACCGATAAAAGCAATAAACAGAGTCCGATACCCACGGAGATGGAATAGCGCAAGTTTAGCGGAATCGCATTGACAATGGCTTCACGCACCTTGAAAATGGTAAGGAAGATAAAAATGATACCCTCAATGAAGACTGCTGCGAGGGCTTGTTGCCAACTATAGCCCATAACGATGACAAGTGTATACGCAAAGTAGGCATTGATTCCCATGCCAGATGCCAGTGCAAAGGGCATTTTCGCATAGAAGGCCATGACCATGGTTGCTATGGCTGCAGCAATAACGGTCGCGGAGAACACAGCTCCTTTATCCATGCCGGCATCACAAAGAATCAGCGGGTTCACGGCAAGGATGTAAGACATGGTAAGGAAGGTCGTCAGACCAGCCATCATCTCGACTCTCACGGAATGTTTAGCTGGGTCGAAACCCAGCAGGGATAAGAATTTGTTCATTTGATCTGATTATTTAGTAAGGTATATATCATTCGTGCTGTATGATCTGGAGCCTTCTTCTCGCCTAACAGGCGCCAGACGTCTGCATAGCCCTGAAGCATCACCTCACGGGCCTCACCCTCAAGGATCAAATCCAGTTCGTGACGAATATGGTCGATGGTAAAGGTATCTGCCAATAACTCTGTGACGATCTCACGATCAGCAATAAGATTAACTAAAGAAATATATTTTACCTTCAACAGATGACGGCGTATGAACGCTGAGAGCTTGGGTAAGGGCAAACGGTAGCACACCACCTGAGGCACACCGAACAAAGCGGTCTCAAGTGTTGCCGTACCACTCGTTACAAGGGCTGCATGGGCTTGTAAAAGCAGCTCATAAGTCTGGTCGAATACGATTTCCACGTCATAGCCTTCCATAAACTGCCGATAATACCCTTGTTCAATAGAAGGAGCACCAGCAATGACAATCCGATACTGTGCGCCATACGGCTTTACCGCCTCAAGCATGGCTGGAAGATTATCCTTGATTTCCTGTTGACGACTACCCGCCAGCAAGGCTATCACAGGCTTGTCTGAAGGACGCTTTGCGACAGGTTTGTGGCACTTCAAGAAATCACGAACCTCATCAGCTGTCGGATTACCTACGTAATGAATGGGATAATGGTGTTTCTCCTCGAAAAAAGGCACCTCGAAAGGAAGAATGGAAAACAATTCGTCGATGTCGCGCTTGATGTTCTTGATTCGATGCTCCTTCCACGCCCATATCTTTGGAGAGATGTAATAATAGACCGGAATATTTGTCTCAGATTTTACATATTTTGCTATCTTCAGATTGAAGCCCGGATAATCGACCAGAATCACACAGTCCGGCTGCCAATCCAAGATATCCTGCTTGCACACGCGCATATTCCGCAGTATCACAGGCAAATGGAGAAGTACGGGAATAAACCCCATATAAGCCAGTTCTCGATAATGCCGGACCCGCGTGCCACCGACTGCCGTCATCAGATCGCCACCGAAGAAACGAAACTCTGCAGAAGAGTCAATTTCTTTCAACGAACGCATCAGATGAGATGCATGTAAGTCACCAGAAGCTTCACCAACGATCAAATAGTATCTCATGGATTTGACTGTTTGACAGTTTCACACTGTAGGTTCCAATTCCTGATCGTTTCGACAGCCTGATAAGCTGTAACGTCAATCTGCGTAGGCGTAATGGCGACATACCCATGAGTAAGGGCCCAACGATCGGTGTCCTCAGCCTCTGGTTCATCATTGCTATAAGCGCCCACCATCCACCAGTAGTCATAGCCACGAGGGTGATGGCATCTGACGACCTCATTGCCCCATGTACCTCGAGCCATACGACAGACACGAACCCCTTTATATTCCGATGCCAAAGGAAAATTGACATTGAGACACACCCCACGGGGAAGGGGCTCAGACAGGACATGCGCGGTTATCTGCCGAACGAGTGGACGCATCGGCGAGAAATCAGCCTCCAAGCGCGTGTCACAAAGGGAGAAGGCCACAGAGGATATATATTTCATGCTCCCCTCAAGTACGACTCCCATCGTACCACTGTAATGTACATTCACAGAGGCATTATCACCATGATTGATACCGCCTATCACCATATCCGGCCGGCGAGGCACCAACTCTGCCAGAGCGATCTTCACACAATCCACAGGCGTACCGTTGCATGACCACACCTCCAAGCCCTCTCGTCGCTCCCGGCACTGCAGTCGCAGGGGCTCGGTAGCAGAAAAAGCACAGGAGAAGCCACTGCGAGCCGACTCTGGCGCACAAACAAGGATGTCGCCATAGTCTGAAAGCATCTCCACCAAGGAATGAATGCCGGGTGCTTGATAGCCGTCATCGTTAGAAATCAGCAGCAGCGGTCGTTTATTTTCCATAAAATTTCACCGTTTTGACTGCAAAAGTACGAAAAAAGGTTTAAATAAACGGATTTCTCGATAGAAATATGTAACTTTGCGGGCAAATTTTCTAATATACTAAGGTAGAAGAAGACTGATATGGGTAAGATTATAGCATTAGCAAACCAAAAAGGTGGCGTCGGAAAGACGACGACGACCATCAATCTGGCAGCTTCGCTTGCCACGCTGGAAAAGACAGTACTGGTAGTGGATGCAGACCCACAAGCCAATGCCTCAAGTGGCCTTGGCGTGGATATTACAGAAGTAGAATGTTCGCTTTACGAGTGTATTATCAACCAGACAGACATACACGAGGCCATCTACACCACAGACGTTGAAGGTCTCGACATCATACCAAGCCATATTGACCTGGTTGGCGCAGAGATAGAAATGCTCAACCTCGAAGACAGAGAAAAGATCATGCGGAAGCTGTTAGATCCTATTCGGAATGAATATGACTACATCCTCATCGACTGCTCACCTTCGTTGGGGCTTATTACCGTCAATGCGCTCACCGCTGCAAATTCAGTGATCATCCCTGTCCAATGTGAGTATTTCGCACTGGAGGGTATCAGCAAACTGCTGAACACGATTAAGATCATCAAGAACAAGTTGAATCCGAAACTGGAGATAGAAGGTTTCCTGCTGACGATGTACGACTCACGTCTGCGCCTGGCTAACCAGATTTACGACGAGGTAAAACGTCATTTCCAGGAGCTCGTATTCAAGACCGTTATCCAACGCAACGTAAAACTTTCAGAAAGTCCTAGTCACGGTCTGCCTGTCATCCTATACGATGCAGACTCTACCGGCAGCAAAAACCACCTGTCACTAGCAAAGGAAATCATATTAAAAAACAAATAAGCCATGGCTGTTAGAAAAAAATATGACCGCAATGTCCTCGGACGTGGCCTTGATAATATCAGCACCAGCAAAGGACGAGGGCTGGATGCACTTATCGACACTACAGACATCGAGACGCAGGGATCTTCGAACCTAAACGAGATCTCACTCAATTTGATAGACCCCAATCCCAACCAACCAAGAAGAGAGTTTGATGAAGCGGCGTTGGAGGAACTGGCAGCCAGTATCAGGGAGATTGGACTTGTCACTCCTATTACCTTGCGCCAAGCCGACAACAACAGATATCAAATCATCGCTGGCGAACGACGTTGGCGAGCCTCACAAATGGCAGGACTGAAAAGCGTTCCCGCCTATATCAGGACTGTCGAAGATGACTCCGTGATGGAAATGGCACTTGTGGAAAACATTCAGCGTGAAGACTTGAATGCCATAGAAATAGCCTTGGCCTACCAGCATCTGGCAGAGTCGACAGGTATGACCCAGGAGCGTATATCGTCACGTATAGGGAAAAGTCGCACCTCTGTCACTAATTACATGCGATTGCTCAAATTGCCAGCACAGATTCAGATGGCCCTGAAGAACAAAGAGTTAGACATGGGACATGCACGCACGTTGTTGTCACTTGATAGTCCTTCTGCCCAACTGAAACTTTTCAAGGAAATACAACGCAATGGATATTCCGTAAGAAAGGTGGAGGAGATTGTGCAGCTCATGAAGGAAGGTCAGCCCTTGCAAACTGCAAAGAAGGGGACCTCGAGCGCAACAAGCCTGCCCTTGGAATATACCATCTTAAAAGATCGTCTAGCCGATCTGTTCAAAGTAAAAGTGCAGATGACATGTTCACCACAAAACAAGGGAAAGATTTCCTTCAGTTTCGAGAACGAAGGTGAACTGGAGCATATCATGAACGTCATTGACAAGATAAAAAGCTGAAGACTGATAAAAAGTGTTGAGAAGAATTCTATTTAGGCCACTACGGGCACTGTTGGTCATCCTATTACTGACAGCACCACAATGTAGCAATGCACAGGAACTCATCAACGACAGCATCATCCATGCTGCCACTGATAGCATCCTGAATGCAGCAGAGACGCTTGTGCCATCATTAGTGGTAGACACTACAGCCACCGCTACCAGCAAAAAGGCTCCCAAACGCGACTGGAACACATGGCGTCCCAACCCAAAGCGAGCCTTATGGTTGGCATTGGTCATTCCGGGCGGTGGACAGATTTATAACCGAAAATATTGGAAGCTCCCACTCGTCTATGGTGGATTCATGGGATGCATTTACGCCATGACATGGAACAACTCCATGTATCACGACTACTCAAAGGCCTTCCTGGACATCAGCGACAGCGACCCCAATACAACGAGTTACAACCAATTTCTCCACACCGGCGTCACCATCACCCCTGCAAATGCAGACCGGTACAAGGAGATCTTCGAGAAGCGTAAAGACCAGTACAGACGTTGGCGCGACCTAAGTTTCTTTGTCATGCTTGGTGTGTATGCCCTCTCTGTCATTGATGCGTATGTTGACGCTGAGCTATCAGTCTTCGACATCTCAAAGGACCTGAGTCTAAAGGTAGAACCGGCTATCATGAACAACCGCTCGTCGAGCAACCCACTTGACAACTCATCGGTCGGACTACAATGCAGTTTAAACTTTTGAATAATAACACAGAACAATTATAACGAATGAAGAAAAAGAGAATGCTGTTCCTCGCTATGTCGTGCTTCATCTGGACATGTGCCATACAGGCTCAGGTGAATTTGAACAACACTAACGCCGAGCGCGACAATGAGGATGAAACGGAGGAAATTGAAGAAATCGACGAGGATGAGATTGCTGTCACAGATAGCGAAGGTAACGAAGAACTCATCGAATTCCCTGAGGCAATGACTTATGACTTGGACAGCCTACTGAACCTCTATATGTCAAAGACTTATCTCGGGAAGCCTGGCGACTGTGAGATGAAAAACGAGAATCCCACTTTTGACAGAGAGGTCTATATCGAACGCCTGAGCCGCATCCCGTCTGTCATGGAACTGGCTTATAACGATATCGTTCAGCGTTTCATAGACCGTTATAGCGGACGACTTCGCTATTCCGTCAGTTATATGCTTGGTGCCGCCAATTTCTATATGCCCATTTTCGAAGAGGCACTTGACACTTACCAGCTGCCCTTAGAATTGAAATATCTGCCCATCATCGAGTCAGCCCTCAATCCGAAAGCAGTCTCTCGTGTAGGAGCCACTGGTCTTTGGCAGTTCATGCTCAGTACCGGCAAGCAATATGGGTTGGAAATCAACTCACTTGTCGATGAGCGACGCGACCCAGTCAAGTCATCCTATGCCGCTGCACGACTGCTGAGAGATCTCTACCGTATCTTTGGAGACTGGAATCTCGTGATTGCTGCCTACAACTGTGGACCGGAGAATATCAAAAAGGCCATCCACCGTGCTAATGGTGAGAAGGACTATTGGAAGCTCTACCCATATCTGCCTGCAGAGACACGTGGTTATGTGCCAGCCTTCATCGCAGCTAACTATATCATGACCTATTACTGCGAGCACAATATCTGTCCAATGACGACTAATCTGCCAGCACAAAGCGACACGGTGGTAGTGAACAAAGAGCTGCATTTAGAACAGATTGCCGGTGTAATAGGTACCGACATCGACCTCTTGCGTTCACTTAATCCTGAATTCCGCCGCGATATCGTGCCAGGTAACTCAAAGCCATATGCCATCCGCATGCCTATCACAGACACAGGGAAATTCATTGACAACCAAGACTCGATATTCAATTACCGTGTCACAGAATTGCTGACGAAGCGTGCCATCGTCGATGTAAACGACGACCTGCCGACTTACACACGAAGCAAACAAGGAGGATATAGTTCGAAACGCGGACGTTACAACAGACGTCATAGCGCCCGTGGCGGTGGCCGCAGAAGCAGAGGCAGTTCTGGATTGTCAGTAACCATCAGGAAGGGGCAGACCCTCTCAGAGATTGCCAAGCGCAACGGCACTACTGTTGCCAAGTTGAAGAAACTGAACGGCATCAAGGGTTCAAATATCCGAGCAGGAAAGAAAATCCGAGTCAAATAAACATGATAAGTTCCGAGAACTATGGATGTAGAGCAATTGTACAACGAAGAAAGTGATGACCGGCTGATCAACGATGCCTTTCAAAAACTGTTGAACGACTACCTGGCTTCGCGCCACAGAAAGAAGGTCGATCTCATCACCAAAGCCTTCAACTTTGCAAAACAAGCACATAAGGGTGTACGCCGACTGTCGGGTGAGCCCTACATCATGCATCCCATCGCCGTGGCCCAGATTGCCTGTTCGGAGATAGGTCTCGGCTCTACCAGTATCTGCTCGGCTCTCCTCCATGACGTTGTGGAGGATACCGACTATACAGTGGAGGACATCTCCAACATCTTCGGTCCCAAAATTGCACAGATTGTCGACGGTCTGACAAAGATCAGCGGCGGTATCTTCGGTGAACAGGCATCAGCACAAGCAGAAAACTTCAAAAAACTATTGCTCACGATGAGTGAGGATATCCGCGTGATCCTCATCAAGATATGCGACCGTCTGCATAACATGCGTACCCTGGAGTCGCAACCAGCCAACAAACAATACAAGATTGCCGGAGAGACACTCTATATCTATGCCCCCCTGGCAAATCGACTAGGGCTGAACAAGATCAAGTCAGAGCTGGAGAATCTGAGTTTCCGCTTTGAACATCCAGATGATTTTGCTGCCATCGAGGCCAAACTCCAATCTACACGTGCCTCCCGCGACGAGCTCTTCTCACAATTCACATCTCCTATTGAGACTGCCTTGAAACAGATGGGAATCCAATATGAGATCAAAGAACGTGTGAAGAGTCCCTACTCCATCTGGAACAAAATGCAGAACAAGCATGTCACGTTCGAGGAGATTTACGATATCCTTGCCGTACGTATCATCTTCACACCACGTGTCAGAGAAGAAGAGGTCAACGAATGCTTTAACATCTACGTTGCCATCTCAAAGATCTACAAGTCACACCCAGATCGCCTGCGCGACTGGCTGAGCCATCCGAAAGCCAACGGCTATCAGGCACTCCACGTCACACTGATGTCAAAACAGGGCCGGTGGATAGAAGTGCAAATACGTTCTGACCGCATGGACGAGATTGCAGAACAAGGATTTGCGGCACACTGGAAATACAAAGATGGTGTCGACAAGGAATATACGGAGGACGAAAACGAGACTGAGCTGAATGAGTGGCTTGGTACTATCAAGGAAATCCTCGATGACCCCCAGCCAGACGCCATGGACTTCCTCGACACCATCAAACTGAACCTCTTTGCTAGTGAGATCTTCGTATTTACACCAAAGGGTGAGATACGCACACTACCAGCAGACTGCACGGCTCTTGACTTTGCATTCTCCATACATACGTTCCTCGGCAGTCACTGTATCGGTGCCAAAGTCAACCATAAACTGGTGCCTCTAAGCCATAAGTTACAGAGTGGCGACCAGGTGGAAATCCTAACATCCAAGTCGCAACATGTCAGTCCGACATGGATCAACTTCGTCTCTACAGCTAAGGCCAAGGCCAAGATCCAAGCCATTCTTAGGCGTGACAACAGAGAGGTACAGCGACAGGGCGAAGAAATACTCAATTCCTTCTTGTTGAAGAACAAGTTTGAACCGAGTCTTGTCTATGCTGACCAACTGGCAGAGCTACATGAATACAGTAAGCGCAATGAATTCTTTCAGGCACTTGGTGAAAAGATTGTACTCCTCGGAGAGAAGGATCTCGACCGTCTGAATGGTAAGACAACAGCCAGTGATGATCATGGAGGTTGGCGCAAATATGTGCCGTTTGTCGGAAAGAAGAAAAAGGAAGAATCACCCAAACCAAATCTCTTCATCGTTCCAGAGAAATTCAACCGCAAGAAACCTGTTTACCTCTCTGAGGAAAACATCACACAATACAAATTCCCCCGTTGCTGCCACCCGATTCCCGGCGATGACGCTCTGGGCTATATCAACAACAAAAACGAGATTGAGATCCATAAGCGGACATGTCCTGTGGCAGCCAAACTGAAATCCAGCTTTGGCAACCGCATTCTCGATATCAAGTGGGATATGCACAAGATCCTCTTTTTCGACGCAACCATTCGCATCAGTGGCATCGACCGCGTAGGTATGCTCAACGAGATCACACAAGTCATATCCTCACAGATGAGCGTGAATATCCATAAGATAACGATCACCTGTGAAGACGGCATCTTCGACGGCAGCATCGAAATGAAGGTACACGACCGCGAGAATGTCAAGTCAATCATTGACAATCTCAAAGGCATCCCCGACCTGAAGGAAATTTCACAAATCATGTAACTGATATGAAACGACTACTGCTACTAACGACCGTTATTCTGACATCGCTGGGCCTGAATGCCGCCAGCAAGTATGACAATCCCGACACCATCGTCGTTGCCCGTGACGGAACAGGCGAATTCCGGACCATCGACGAGGCTATTGAGGTATGCCGTGCTTTTATGGACTACCACAAGGTGATTTACGTGAAGAATGGCACCTACAAGGAGAAGCTCATTATTCCACAGTGGCTACAGAACATAGAAATATGTGGTGAGAGTGCAGAGAAGACCATCATCACCTACGACGACCATGCCAATGTGAAGATTGTACTGGGTACTGCTGCACCACGTACACAGCCTATGGGTACCTTCCGCACCTACACCCTAAAAATAGAGGGCAACAGCATCACACTGAAGAACCTCACTATCGAGAACAATGCTGCACGACTTGGGCAGGCCGTAGCCCTACATACAGAAGGTGACCGTCTGGTTTTCATTAACTGCCGATTCATAGGCCATCAGGACACAGTCTATACAGGCATGCCAGGTACAAGGCTTTTCTTTAAAGACTGCTATATCTGCGGTACGACCGACTTCATCTTCGGTCCATCGACAGCTTGGTTTGAGAACTGCACCATCGAGAGTCTCGTTAACAGTTATGTAACAGCCGCCTCCACTCCAAAGGATCAGTCATTCGGCTATATCTTCAATAACTGTCGCCTGACGGCAGCAGAAGGCGCTAACCAAGTTTATCTTGGCCGGCCTTGGAGAGACTATGGCTACACACTCTTTATGAACTGTGATCTGGGGCGCCATATCCGTCCTGAAGGCTGGCACCACTGGGAGCAACATCGGGAACAGACAGCCCGCTATATGGAATACAACAACCGCGGTGAGGGCGCAAATACCAAGACACGAGTCAACTGGAGCAAGCAACTGACCAAGAAAGAAGCCGCCCAGATTACACTTGCTACCGTATTTAACGATACGTCCTGGCTTCCATAGATATCCATTGACAAATAGGACACAATAAGAGAAGAGGCCTTCCGAATCAACGGAAGGCCTCTTCTTTTATTTACAGCAAATCTAAATGTCTCTTCAAAGCCTGCAGTTCAGAGCGAATACCAATAAGTGACTCCAACACATCAGCCTTCTTATCTGCACCTGTCTTATTCTGCGTCAGAATCTTTCGCGCAGCAGCAAGCTTAAAACCGCGCACCTTCACCAGATTATGAATCAAGCGAATCTGTTCAATATCTTTTTCCTGATACTGGCGTATCTTCGCCGATCCCGTCGTCTTTGGCTTCAAGAAAGGGAACTCCTGTTCCCAATAGCGAAGCGTACTCTCATTCAGACCAAACATCTCACCCACTTCCTTAATAGAGTAGTAGAGTTTCAGATTTTTGTTCAGATTCAGTGCCATAACGTTTCCTCCTTATTTAATATAATAATACTCAAAGCTGGCAAAGTTCCAGCACCTTGTCGATAGCAGCACTAAGCCCATCAACATTCTTACCTCCTGCCTGGGCAAAATGGGGCTGGCCGCCACCACCTCCTTGGATGAGTTTAGCAGCCTCGCGCACCAACTGGCCTGCATTCAGACCATGATCGCTAACCATATCATCACTCATCATGATGGTAAGCTGTGGCTTCTGATTCTCATGCGAACCAATGACACAGAGCAACGAGCCATCAACCGCAGCACGCACCTTAAATGCCAAATCCTTGGCAGCTGCAGGTGCCATAGGCAGCAAGGTGGTAATGACCTTTACACCATTCACGTCACGAGCCTTCTCTACCATTCTCTGGGCAGCACGTTCAACAGCCTGAGCCTGAAAGCCTTCAATCTCCTTCTTCATGGCATCGTGCTCCTCAATATACTTACGAACGACACCTTGCAAGTCCTTTGCGTTGTTGAAGAACGACTTGATGTTCTTCAAGACATCCTCCATCTGGTAGAGGCGCTCCTCACAGTCGCGACCAGTGGTAGCCTCAATACGACGGATGCCAGCAGCCACACTGCTCTCAGAGAGTATCTTGAAGAAACCGATGTTACCCGTTGCCTTAGCATGGATACCACCGCAGAACTCGCATGACGGTCCAAAACGCACCACACGCACCTTATCGCCATATTTCTCACCGAAAAGAGCGATGGCTCCTAGTTTCTTGGCCTCATCGAAAGGCATGTCACGATGCTCATCAAGGGGAATGTTCTGACGAATCATGCTGTTTACCATTCGTTCCACCTCACGAATTTCCTCGTCGGTCACCTTCTGGAAGTGAGAGAAGTCGAAACGGAGGGTATCGGGAGATACCAAAGAACCCTTCTGCTCCACATGGTCGCCCAGCACTTGTTTCAAAGCATAGTCGAGCAGGTGGGTAGCTGTATGGTTGGCAGCACTTGCATCTCGCTTGTCTGTATCTACACAGGCCATAAACTGGGCCGACGGATCCTTCGGCAACTGCTTGACGATATGGATGCTTTGGTTGTTCTCACGCTTGGTATCGATGATATTGATGGTCTCAGCCTCATTGACGAGGACACCACAGTCACCGACCTGACCACCCATCTCACCATAGAACGGGGTATAGTCGAGCACAAGCTCATAGAACTCGTTCTTCTTCTGTGTCACCTTGCGATAGCGCAGGATATGGCACTCATATTCCGTATAGTCGTAGCCCACGAACTGCTGCTCGCCCTGAGCGATTTCCACCCAGTCTGAATTCTCGACAGCAGCTGCATTGCGAGCACGCTCCTTCTGCTTCTGCATCTCCACATCGAACTGTTTCTCATCCACCGTGAAGCCTTGTTCACGACAGATCAGCTCCGTCAGGTCGAGTGGGAAGCCGTAAGTATCGAAGAGACGGAAAGCCTGAACGCCGTCCAACTCCGTCTTATGCTCTGCTTTCAACTTATCCATAGCGTCGTTCAGCATGCCGATACCCTTATCGAGTGTACGCAGGAAGGAATCCTCTTCCTCCTTCATCACCTTGGATATCAGTTGCTGCTGAGCCTTGAGTTCAGGGAAGGCGTCGCCCATCTCTGCCACCAATGTTGGCACGAGCTTATAGAGGAACGACTCTTTCTGTCCAAGGAACGTATAGGCATAGCGCACGGCACGACGCAGGATACGACGGATGACATAGCCGGCCTTCGCATTCGACGGCAGCTGTCCATCGGCAATTGAGAAGGCCACAGCACGCAGGTGGTCCGCACAGACGCGCATCGCAATATTGATGTCATCCTGTTCCTTACTTACCTCACCTTCTTCGAAGGTTGTATATTTCAGGCCGGTGATATTCTCTTCGGCCTTGATAATCGGCTGGAAGATGTCGGTATCATAGTTGGAATGCTTACCCTGCAACATACGAACGAGGCGCTCGAAACCCATACCCGTGTCGATTACGTTCATGGAAAGTTTCTCCAAGGAACCGTCAGCCTTGCGGTTGAACTGCATGAACACGAGATTCCAGATTTCAATCACCTGCGGATCGTCCTGGTTCACGAGCTCGCGACCGCTCTTGCCTGAAGCCTTGCGCTGCTCGGGGGTACGCGAGTCAACGTGGATTTCAGAGCAGGGTCCGCAAGGCCCCGTATCGCCCATCTCCCAGAAGTTGTCGTGCTTGTTACCGTTAATAATATGATCCTCAGGTACATGCTTAGCCCAATATCTCGCAGCCTCATCGTCGCGAGGGATATTCTCCTCGGGTGAACCCTCAAACACCGTCACATAGAGATCCTCTGGATTCAGTTTCAGCACATCCACCAAGTATTCCCAAGCCATATCGATGGCACCTTCCTTGAAGTAGTCACCAAACGACCAGTTACCCAGCATCTCGAACATGGTGTGATGATAGGTATCGTGGCCCACCTCTTCCAGATCGTTGTGTTTACCGGAAACGCGGAGGCACTTCTGGGTGTCTGCACGGCGGCGAGGCTCCGGGTCTCGTGTACCTAATATAATATCCTTCCACTGGTTCATACCCGCATTGGTGAACATCAGTGTGGGGTCGTCCTTGATTACCATCGGGGCTGAAGGCACGATAGCGTGCTGTTTCGACTCAAAGAACTTCTTGAATGAGTCGCGAATCTCATTTGCTGTCATCTTGTTATTTACGTTTTTACTAATTTGGTTGCAAAATTACGCAATTATTCCGAAACGGCCAAAGTTTCCCGATTCTAATCCCGCAAAAAAAGCTTAATTCCTCGTTTTTCTCGCCATTTTTTGTTACCTTTGCACGCAAAAGGAAACTAAAGACCAATCTAAGAGAATGGACGACGAAATAAAAGAAGGTAGCGGCGAAGAACAGCTGTCAGAGAATATGGACCAACAAGAGTCGGAGGTGACACAAGAGGGTCACTCCGACTATAAACCCGTGAACCGCTTCGACGCGGCAGCCGTGCATCACCTCTCTGGAATGTACCAAAACTGGTTTCTAGACTATGCATCATACGTCATTCTGGAGCGTGCCGTTCCCCACCTGGAGGACGGTTTGAAGCCTGTGCAGCGCCGTATCCTGCACTCGATGAAACGGATGGATGACGGACGCTACAACAAAGTGGCCAACATCGTGGGCCACACAATGCAGTTCCACCCGCACGGCGACGCCAGTATCGGTGATGCCTTGGTGCAGATGGGACAGAAAGACCTGCTTATCGACACGCAAGGTAACTGGGGTAATATCTTGACAGGCTCCAGCGCTGCCGCACCGCGATACATCGAAGCGCGGCTGTCGAAATTTGCGCTCGACACCGTGTTCAATCCAAAGACTACAGAGTGGAAGATGTCGTACGACGGCCGCAACAAAGAACCGATCACGCTACCTGTCAAATTTCCGTTGCTGCTGGCACAGGGAGCAGAAGGTATTGCCGTCGGCCTCTCGTCGAAAATCCTGCCCCATAACTTCTGCGAAATCTGCGACGCCGCCATCAGCTATCTGCACGACCAGCCCTTCAGACTCTATCCAGACTTCCCCACAAGTGGCAGCATCGACGTGTCAAAGTACAACGACGGTCAGCGTGGTGGTATGGTCAAAGTACGTGCGAAGATTGAGAAGATCGACCAGAAGACCCTCGTCATCCGAGAGATACCGTTCTCCAAGACCTCTGAGACCTTACAGGACTCCATCGTAAAGGCTATTGAGAAAGGTAAAATCAAGGCCAGAAAGGTAGAGGACCTTACTGCTGCCAGCGTCGAGATACAGGTACATCTGGCTCCCGGTGTTTCCAGCGACAAGACCATCGATGCCCTATATGCCTTCACCGACTGCGAGATCAACATCTCACCCAACTGCTGCGTCATTGAGGATAACAAACCGCAGTTTCTCACCATCAGCGACGTGCTACGACACTCTGTCGATCGTACGAAAGACCTCATCCGCCAAGAACTGGAAATCCGCAAGAACGAACTGCTCGAGCAGTATCATTTCCAGTCGCTGGAGAAGATTTTCATCGAGGAACGCATCTATAAGGACAAGAAATTCGAACAGGCTCCCGACGTCGACAGCGTCTGTGAACATATCGACGAGCGCCTGACACCCTACTACCCCACCCTCGTACGAGAGGTGACAAAGGACGATATACTGCGTCTGTTGGAGATTAAGATGCAACGCATCCTGAAGTTCAACAAGGACAAGGCCGACGAGCTGATGGCCCGCATCAAGGCAGAAATTGAACAAATAGACCGCGACTTGGCTAACCTCACAGAGGTGACGGCCAGCTGGTTCCAGTTCCTCAAGGATAAGTATGGCAAAGACCACCCCCGTCTGACGGAGATTCGCAACTTCGACACCATCGAGGCTTCAAAGGTGGCTGAGGCCAATCAGAAACTGTACATCAACCGCACAGACGGTTTCATCGGCACAGGACTGAAGAAAGACGAATTCGTGTGCAACTGCTCCGACCTCGACGACATTATCATCTTCTACAAGGACGGAAAGTACAAGGTTATCCGTGTGGCAGAGAAGATCTTCGTGGGCAAGAACGTGCTCTACCTCAATGTCTTTAAGAAAAATGACTCACGAACCATCTATAATGTCGTCTATCGTGACGGAAAGAAGGGCAACTGCTTTATCAAGCGCTTCAACGTGACCAGCATGACACGCGACAAGGAGTACGACCTCACGCAAGGTACGCCAGGCTCGAAAGTGATGTATTTCACCGCTAATCCCAACGGTGAAGCAGAGATTATCAAGGTAACCCTCGACCCCAACCCCAAGTTGAAGAAGATATTCCTCGACAAGGATTTCTCGGAAGTCATCATCAAAGGGCGCGCTTCGAAGGGAAACCTGCTTACCAAATACTCTGTACACCGTATCGGTCTGAAGAGTCACGGCCACTCCACGCTCGGAGGAAGGAAAGTATGGTGGGATCCCGACGTGAACCGTCTGAACTACGACGAGCACGGGCAGTTCCTCGGTGAATTCCTAGACGACGACCAGATACTCGTCATCCTGAAGAACGGTGATTGTTACCTGACGAACTTCGACCTGAACAACCACTACGAAGAAAACATCCTGCGCATTGAGAAATACGATGCCGACAAGATATGGACTGCCATCCTCTACGATGCCGACAATCAGGGCTATCCCTACATCAAGCGATTCCAAATGGATGCCACGAAGAAGAAACAGAACTGGCTTTCAGAGAATCCCGCCTCGCAACTTATCCTGCTGACTGATACCTGTTATCCGCGCATTCAGATCATCTATGGAGGCGCAGATGCCTTCAGAGGCACAGAAGAGATTGACGCGGAGCAGTTCATCGCCGTGAAGGGTTATAAAGCCAAGGGTAAGCGTCTCACCATCTATGCCCTTGAGGCAATCACAGAACTTGAGCCCACCCGGTTCCCTGAAGAAAAGGAAACGCCCGAAGATCAGAACCTCACCGAAGAAGGAGATGAAGACCTGGATCCCGATGCCGGAAAAAGTGAGCAGCAGGTGATAGACGAGCTTACCGGTCAGCTAAGACTATTCGACGATGAAGAATAAAAAAGTACATCTGCTGCTTTTATGCCTTTCAGGACTCCTGACAGTTCCTGCGTCAGCCCAAGAATCCACCTCCGCCAGCATGATTGGTGTCGGAAGTTCCCATGTCCTTGACACCTACATCACACAAGAGAAATTCTCTGGCACGGGCATCACCTTTCTTAATATACGCGAGCGCGAGAAACCGCTCAAGCGGTGGAACAACGTCATCGAGCATGAGGCAGACCTCTCGATCTCTAAGGACCGAGGCCACAGCAGCGACATGCTCGAAGGCAGCTACAACCTCTATTGGGGGCGTTACCGCCAGTGGCGACTTTTCGATGACAGGCTACAACTACAGGCTGGCGGACTGGCTAATGCCTGCTTGGGATTCCTCTACGATATGACCAACTCCAACAATCCTGCACAGGCACGTTTCAGTCTGAATTTCATGCCGTCGGCCATTGCCAACTATGGTTTCAACATACGCAAACAGATGTTTTCGCTACGCTATGAGTTGAACCTTCCTCTTGTCGGCCTTATGTTCAGTCCTAACTACGGACAATCATACTATGAGATTTTCTCCCTGGGCAACTACGACCACAACATCGTACCAACCACATTTGTGAGTGCCCCCACTTTCCGACAAGTGCTAACACTCGACTGGAGAGCCAGCAGCAAATGGTCTGTGCGACTAGGCTATCTGGGCAACTACCAACAAGCCGCTGTCAATAACCTGAAGCAGCATATCTATGCCCATCGCGTGATGATTGGCATCGTGCGCCACTTCACAATGTCTTCGCGCCTATGAGAACGATTAGCAACATACTGAATGTACTGGCCTTACTCATAGGACTAACAGCCCTCGGCGGATGTGTCAACGAGGACGAATACCCTAACACACCACAGGGAAACTTCGAGGCACTTTGGAAGCTCATCGACGAGCACTACTGTTTCTTTGACTATAAACAGCATGCCTACGGACTCGACTGGCAACAGGCCTATAATAAATATAATGTACGCGCGAGAGGGAACATCACAGACTATCAGCTCTTTGAAGTCCTGACAGACATGCTTTCAGAGCTGCGCGACGGACACGTCAACCTCTACACCGCCTTCGATAATGGCCGCTACTGGAAATGGCACGAGGATTACCCGTCCAACTTCAGTGACACGTTACAGCGCCGCTACCTCGGCACCGATTACCGAATCGCCTCTGCCCTAAAATATCGGATTCTCGACGACAACATCGGCTATGTGACTTGTCAAAGTTTCAACACAGCCATTGGAGAAGGTAATCTCGACGAAGTCATCAAGTATCTCATTTTCTGCAATGGCCTCATCATCGATGTACGCGGTAACGGTGGCGGAAATCTTACCAATGCCGAGAAACTCGCAGCGCGATTCTGTCACGAGAAAACCCTCGTAGGATACAATCAGCACAAAACAGGCAAGGGGCATAATGACTTCTCCGAGATGGAACCCCAGTACATGGAACCATCTGCCAACCTGCGATGGCAAAAGAATGTAGTGGTGCTTACCAATCGCGAGGTCTATAGTGCCGCCAATGATTTCGTGAAATGCATGAAGTGCTTTCCAAATGTAAAAATTGTGGGCGATCATACCGGTGGTGGCTCCGGTCTCCCCTTCACCAGTTCATTACCCAATGGCTGGACTGTCAGATTTTCTGCCTGCCCCACCTATGATGCCCAGAGACAACAGATAGAATTTGGCATTGCCCCTGACTACGAAGTTAATCTAACCAGCGACGATTTTCATCAAGGAAAAGACACAATCATAGAATTTGCACGCAAACTTTTGGTGGAATGAAAAATATTTCGTATCTTTGCAACCGTTTTTGGGCATATGAGCCCAATACAATAAAGGTAAATGCGCCTGTGGCGGAATTGGTAGACGCGTCAGACTTAGGATCTGGTGTCTCACGACGTGCAGGTTCGAGTCCTGTCAGGCGCACTTAATAGATAAAATGGCAAAATAACTAAAGAAATCATGCCATAAAGGCGGTATTTCAGCAGAAAAACGTGGTTTTTTATAAAAAAAATTAAATTTTTCTTGCACAATTAGAAAATAATGCCTACTTTTGTCACCGATTTATATCATTATATGCAGAGACATAATAACGTTTAATTGTTTAATTATAATTTTTAAGTTCAAATGAAAAAGAAAATTATTAATGGTTTTTTGATGGCAGCGCTGATGCTGACTGCCACAACATCATTTGTTTCTTGCAAGGACAATGTGGACGACGAAATGGTTGGTGTTTACAGCAACCTCGCAGCTCAGAAGACTGCCCTTGAGAAACAGATCAGCGATTTAAAGACGACTCTGGAGCAGAAGATTCAGGCAAACGCTGAAGCTATCGAAGAGAACAAGGCTGCCATTACAAAGATTAATGAGCAGATTGCAGAGATTGACAAGCAGCTGGCTTCTATCGACTCAAGACTGAACCAGGCTGAGGCTGACATTGCACAGCTGAAGGAAGATCTCGCAAGTGTTCAGGAGCAGATTAATGAGCTCGACAAGAAACTCGAGTCACTCATCGGTGGTCTCATGCAGAATTTCTATGCTGAGCACACTGTGAACCACGTCATCGGTTCTATCAACACACCGTTCGTACAGTCTCTGTCACTCGCAGCATTCTACGGAACCAACGAGACGCTCCTCGAGGAGTTCCCGACAGCTGACGAGAGCTTCATCGTTGACCAGGCTAATGGTGCCAGACTCAATGACTCTGATATTCAGGGTGCACATAAGATCCAGCTTGGCGAGATCCTCACTCAGCCTGAGGGCAACGCTGGTAAGCTGTACTTCACCGCAAGATCTTACGATCAGGCCAATTTCGACATCAACCAGTATAAGCTGAGTCTTATGAACAGCGTTGGCAAGGTTGCTCCTATCACCTTCTCTAACGTGAAGCTTTCTGACTATCAGGTACAATGGGGCTTCTATAAGAGCCAGGAGCTGTACTCAATGGGTCAGACAAAGGACGACTGGTTTGAGGCTGATGCTACCATTGCAGATGCAGACCTCGCTCCCAACAAGTTCAGCATCAAGAAGTTTATCGATTTCGAAGGTCTGAAGAACGATTTCAAGGCAGCTTGGGAACAGATTAAGGCAAATGGTGGTGTTGCTATGAACGATGAGACTATTAAGACTATCGGTCGTGCTGCAGCAAGAATCTTGATCAATTTCTACAGCGGCAAGATGAGTGCTAACAACACTGACCTCAACAACATGTCTTACTCTCCACAGCGTCTCGTTCTGAGCAAGGTGATGGATGATGGTACAGAGTTCATCATGAGCCAGACCGAATTGAAGATTGCTGCAACTGCAGTTGCTCCATTGGCATACACAGCTTTCTGGGCTTATGAGAAGGACGCCAAGGTTCCTACAGAGAAGATTGCTGATGTAGAGAAAGTCGTTACAAAGATTGGCGAAAAAGTAGGTGCTACTAAGATGGCCTCTAAGGTTAACACCTATCTTGAGAAGGGTGCAAACTACATCGTAAACAAGCTGAACAACCACCAGCTGACCCGTGCCATTTCTCCTATCATTCTCTGCAACGGTGCTAACGGCGAGATTTTCCGCATGACCGACGAGACCACACTGGAGGGTACAGGTACACTGGAGATTATGATGACCTCTCCGACAGAAGAGCTGCTTGCTCCTGCTTATGAGAAGTACATCGCAGTTGTTGATACCGAGAACGGTAAGGTTCGCCAGCAGGCTACTGTACCTGGCAGCACTCAGTACTGGACACTCGAGTTCCCGAGAGCTGGTGTTTATAGAGTAGTTCTGAGCTGTGTTGACTACTATGGTAACATTGTCAACAAGGTGCACACTGTAACAGTTAAGTAATAACATCTGAAGGTTTAAAAATCAATTAAGTAACAGAATATGAAAATGAAGAAAGCAATATTGTCTTGCCTGATGCTGATGGGCGTGCTCTCAGCATCTGCTCAAGAGCAGAAGGGCACGACAGAATACGTCTTCGAGCCGCACTGGTATATCCAGCTTCAGGGTGGTGCAAACTACACTGTTGGTGAGACAAAGTTCAGTAAGCTGATTTCTCCGACTATACAGGGTGCCGTAGGTTATCAGTTCTCTAAGAATATGGGTGCTCGCCTGGCTCTCAATGCATGGCAGGGCAAAGGTGGCTACGATGAGGATAAAGTAGGCGCAGGTCAGGATCTGAACTACAAGTTTACATATTTCGCACCTGCAATCGACCTGACATTCGATTTGTCTAATATCATCGCAGGTTTCAACCCCAACCGTGTTGTTAGCTTCGGCGCATTCATCGGCGCAGGTCTGAACTTCCGCTCAAAGGCAAGTGATGATGTGAACGCAGTAAAGTCTAAGGTTGAGAACATCGCAGCTACATCTACTTACAATTGGACTCCAATGCCTGATGACTATATGAAGGCTGCCACATTGTTCTTCGGACAGGCTGGTCTGACTATGGACGTTAAGGTAAGCGACGCTGTTAAGATTGGTCTTGAGGCCAATGCAAACTTCCTCGGTGACAAGTTCAACTTCAAAAAGGCTGGTAACGCAGACTCTTATATCAACCTCCTCGCAGGTGTGAAGATTGCTCTCGGTCCTACCTACTCTACGAAGTTTATCCCCGCTCCAGAGCCTCAGATTGAGTATGTTGAGAAGATTGTCGAAAAGGTTGTTGAGGCACCATGCCCAGAGCCCGTTATCGAGCCTCTCCGTCGTGATGTATTCTTCCTGATCAACAAGAGCAACATCCGCGACACTGAGGAGCAGAAGGTGAAGGATATCGTTGACTATATGCGTCAGAACCAGACTGCTAAGGTAATGGTTACCGGTTATGCAGATGCTGGTACTGGTAATGACAAGATCAACGACCGCCTTGCTGCACAGCGTGCTGATGCAGTTGTTAAGATGCTGACTCAGAAGTATGGTATTCCTGCAGATCGTATCAGCTACGATAGCAAGGGTGCTCGCGTACAGCCATTCGCTGACAATGACAGCAACCGTGTATCTATCTGTATTGCTGAAGTTCAGAAGTAATATAGTATAAAATAGAGACTATTTAAGCCCGGTCCCAAAATGGGGCTGGGCTTTTTAATTAACAATACAAACAATTAGCTTATGAAGAAGATTTTTACTTCGATATTATTCCTGACTTTCTTCCTGACAGGCATCAAGGCACAGATTTCCGATGGTTTCTACTATGTAAAGAATGCCTACACAGAACGATATATCAGTATCGCTGACAACGATAAAAGCCACTATAACATATCGATAGAAGCTGGAGGCAGGAAAACACTTGGCGGACTTAAAGCCTTTAAGTCATGGGACGATGTCAGGACCGACCCTTCTTGTATAATCTATGTCCGAAATGTCGGCGGGAACAAATATGATTTAGAAGGACAAGGATCAAGTCTTAACCAACTAACTGGTGGCAAACTTTATGCAACGCTGACTCCAAACGGTGACGGCTCCTATAAAGCTACTGGAACGTATAAGGGAGTTACAGTGACCCTAGGCGACGGCACGTCGAAAAAAGATGCCAGCGAATCACTATTAGCTACGGGGACAGAAGATAATGTCAGCAACTGGATTCCTGTAGCTGTGAATACTGGAGACAATTACATCGGCATCAAACCAGATGTGGAGGCAGACGGTGCATACTATGGAACCATCTTTGCCGGTTTTGCATTCAAATTGGCCTCAAGCGAAATGAGAGCATACTACATCAGTGAAGCCAGTGGAAGCAAGATTACCCTCAAGGAGATCTCTGGCACCATTCCTGCTAAAACGCCTGTCATTGTAAAATGCTCATCCAACGATCCCGCAAGCAACAAGATTGAACCTGTTGCATCGGGAGGTTCTGCAGTCAGCGACAACAAGCTGGGAGGTGTATATTGTGCTACGACAAAACTGAGATTTACAACTGTCACATTATACGATCCTACAAAGATGCGCGTGATTGGCTCAGACAATGGAAAACTTGCATTTGTCAAGGCATCTGCCAGTGACTTGTTCGAGGAAAAGTACTTGAAAGCCAACAAGGCCTATCTAGCCGTTCCGTCAGGTTCTGCTGATATCATGACAGAGAGCGGAACAGGTATCACTACTATCAGTAAGGACGATATTTCTAAAGACAAAGAAGGATTGTATACATTGACAGGTATTAGAATTCCTGATGATGTGACACCTCAGCCTGGAATATATATCAAAGATGGCAAAAAGATTGTAGTAAAATAAAAAATATCTCTACAATACACTAAAAATCCGCAAGAGGAATCTCTTGCGGATTTTTAATACCCTAGCAATCTTTACAATTAGAAAATACGCTTAGTAATTCGGAAGCTCAATACAGGAAAAACTTTAAATGCACTGAACAAGTCAACATATGTACCCACCTGTCCAGAAATATTCTCAACATCCTCTGTCAAATTAATACCATCGTGCATATACAGATTTGGAGTACCTCCCCAAAACATTGCACCGCAATCAAAAGACACGTGCCAATCATCACGATTCTTAATCATACGACCACCATAGCCAAAACCCAGATAAGGCTTAAAGGAGTTTGACTTTGCTGTCACATTGACCATTCCCCATTTATCGGGTTCAACGATATAGCGCTCACCTGCTTTATGGATTACGTTGCCAGACTCATCTACCATATCATGCTTAAAATAGCCTACAGCAAAACCAAGCCGCCCCGTACTGAGAAGCTTTTTGTATATCTTGTCTTGCTCAGGCAAAGTAATTACCGCATTGATACCACTGACATTGGTGAGATCGAGAAAGGGCTCTCCTGCCTTCGCCTTATCATACACATTATTATAAATACCAACCGAGGACAGCGTTCTCATAGACTCAATAGCATTCTCAGCATAGGCAAAACGCGAAGGGCCCCAATAGAAACCAGCCGTAAAATGCCAATGCTTATTCTCCTGGAATGGGAACACATCGACAAGAAACTTGAAATTGTTAATGGTCGGTTTACCGATCATATCGACATGGTCTTCCACATCGTAACCTGTCAAATCATAGAGAAAATCTTTCATCCTGTCGAAAGTTGTTTCCTGACGATTACCATCCTCGTCATAGGCCTTGGCAGGTTTACCATTAATAGTCAAGTCAAAATTCATCCGTTTCGTGAAACGGGGCATGAACTCATAACCAGCACGCAACTGTACATACTTTCCTATGGGAGAAGCAACGTCGATACCAATACCAGTGGTACCTGCAGTCACCGAGACATCCAAATGCTGGAAGATGTCATGCTCCTTCCAATACTGTTTTACTGGAATGTAGTTTGCCTTGGCTGCTTCCTGCTCCGCCAGCGCATCAGACCCCAACGTAAAACGTTTCCATGTGGTTGTATCCTGTTGCGCAAAGGCAGTAAAGCTCATACAGGCCATCGCCATCATACATACAATTCTTTTCATTTTAGTTATCCTAAATAATTATACAAGTTTAAAAAATATTCTTAATTATTCGAACGCCTATAGTCGGATAAGCTTTCAGCTTAGACATCAACTTGACATAGCTGCCGGACTTACCTTCTATTCCACTCACATCCTTCACAAGATTAACTCCTTCTGCAGTATATAAGGAAGGAGCACCTCCCCAAAACATCAGACCGCCAGTCACTGCGAACTTGATATCACGACGTTTCTTCGACAAAACACCTTCATAGCCAACACCTATATAGGGTTTGATGCTATTTGTTTCTGCAGAAATCAAGACTTTTTCCTCAGAACCACCAGTCATTTTATAGTTATCACCCGACTTTACAGTTGTACCATCTGGTAGCTTCGTATATTTAGTAAACTGTCCCATCAGATAACCCGCAGTACCATATGTTTTGATTACATCATTGTCACCTGCAGCTGCATAAAGTTTATTGTATGCATTGACACAGGCAAGCGTTTCACTGAAATCTGGGTCACTCTCGATCTTAGCATACTCAGATGGCCCCCAATAAACGCCAAGCGTTACATGTAGGTTCTTATTACCCGACAAAGGAAAAATATCTACCAGAAATTTGAAATTCTGCATAGTCAACTTACCAGTCATGTCAATATGATCTTTCATATCGTAGCCGGTCTTTTGGTACATCATCTCTCTGACTTTATCATAGTTCGACTCAACCCGATAACCATCCTTATCGTACTTATAGGGTTTCTCTTTTCCAATCATCAGGCCCGATGTAAGTTTTTTCCTAAAATGAGGCATCAAATCATACCCAATACGCACCTGCGCGAACTCACATATAGGAGAAGCTACCTCGATTCCGATTCCAGACGTTCCTAAACTCAGTGCGAGGTCTAAGTGCTTGAATGTATTCCCCCAATGCCAATAATCAGCAGAGGATTCTTTCACTCGCTGTTCCAACGGCACAGACGGAATATACTGTGCCATACTCGATAGAGCAAACACTGTAAACGACGTCAAAAGAACAAGCCTTATCTTCATATCTTACAAAAGTTAAGTTGACTACTATTTCATTCTCCAACTGCCATTACGCTCTACCATCGGCACGACAATCTCTTCATTTGTAGAATCGCCAAAGCAAAGCATTAAAAACACGTTAGTGAATTTCTGAACAGAGTCCGTAGAAGCTCTAACAATGCGCACCTCCCTAATCCCACCATGAGCAGAATCCTGCTCTACCTTAAACTGACGATAATTGTCAATCAATTGCGAACGGAAATTCAGCTCATTCATTAACTCACGACGATCCATGCCTTCAAGAAACAACTCATACTCACCACTAACCAGATGGTCATAATAACCCTTGGCAGCAAGAGATGCCATCTCTTCTGGACTCGGATGGGAGCAGCCCCAAAGAACCAGAATAAGGAAAGAGGCAATCTTCTTCATTTCTGGCGTACAAAAACATTTATCGGTGAACCTGTAAGCACCCAATTTTCCCGAATCTTATTCTCCAGGAAACGCTTATAAGGCTCTTTAACATACTGTGGCAGGTTCGCATAAAAGACAAATGTAGGAATCTGCGTATCTGGAACCTGTGCCACATATTTAATCTTAATATACTTTCCTTTTACAGAAGGAGGCGGGAAAGCTTCTATCAGCGGCAACATCACCTCATTAAGCTTCGATGTTCCTATCTTTGCCTTACGGTGTAAATAGACTTCTTTTGCTGTCTCAAGCACTTTGAAGATGCGCTGTTTCGTGAGAGCGGAAGCAAAGATTATCGGGAAATCTACAAACGGTGCCATACGCTGACGTATCGCATTAATAAACGTATCAATAGCAACCTGTGACTTGTCTTCCACCAAATCCCACTTATTAACCACAACAACCAATGACTTATTATTCTTTTGGATCAGTTGGAAGATATTCATATCTTGCGCCTCAATTCCTCGAGTCGCATCAATCATAAGTATACAGACATCACTATTCTCGATAGCTCGGATAGAGCGCATCACACTATAGAATTCCAGATCCTCTGTCACCTTATTCTTACGACGGATACCTGCCGTATCTACCAAATAGAAATCAAATCCAAACTTATCGTAGCGCGTATAGATGCTGTCACGGGTCGTACCTGCAATATCAGTAACAATATTACGGTCTTCACCAATAAAAGCATTAATAAGACTCGACTTGCCTGCATTTGGACGACCAACAACTGCAAAGCGAGGAATTCCATCTTCCAGATCATCTTTTGGCTTTACAGGAAGCAATTCCAACACCTTGTCAAGCAAATCGCCAGTACCACTACCGGTTGCCGCACTAATAGGCCAAGGATCACCCAAGCCTAGCTTATAAAACTCATATTGGTCATAAAGATCTTTGCCATCATCTGCCTTGTTCGCCACCAAAAGTACAGGTAGCTTGGCACGACGCAAAATCTGTGCAACATCTTGATCCCATGCCGTTACACCATTATTGATGTCGCATAGAAAGAGTACCAAATCAGCTTCTTCGGTTGCAATAATAACCTGTTTGCGAATCTCCTCTTCAAATATATCATCAGAGTTCACTACCCAGCCACCGGTATCGACAACGGAGAATTCTTTACCATTCCACTCACATTTGCCATACTGACGGTCGCGTGTGGTGCCAGCCTCATTACTAACAATCGCCTGACGACTTTTTGTCAAGCGGTTGAAAAGGGTTGATTTCCCCACATTCGGGCGCCCAACTATCGCTACTAAATTTCCCATATTATTCAGGGTTATATCCAAAATTATTCAATTCACGTTCCGACGAACGCCAGTCCTTATCAACCTTCACGAATATTTCAAGGTAGATAGCTTTATCAAAGAACTTCTCAAGTGACTTGCGAGCTTCGGTAGAGACCTTTTTCAACGCAACACCCTGATGACCGATAATGATGCCTTTCTGAGAATCACGTTCAACGTAGATAACAGCGTTGATGTGGATATGTTTGTCGTCTTCCTTAAAACGCTCTACACTGACTTCTACACTATAGGGGATTTCCTTGTCGTAATAAAGAAGAATCTTCTCGCGAATGATCTCTGAAACAAAGAAACGTGCAGGTTTATCTGTCAACTGATCCTTATCAAAAAAAGCAGGACTTTCCGGAAGCAATTCCTGAATACGCTTAAGAAGGACATCCGTACCGAACTTATTTTTTGCTGAAATCGGCAATATCTCAGCCTTTGGAAGCAGAAGATGCCACCGCTCTACGATGCCAGACAACTTATCTTGACTAGACTGTCCTGAATCATTTGTAAGTTCATCAATCTTATTGATAAGCAAAATAATGGGGACATTCAACTGTTGAACCTTTTCCAGGAAATTCATGTTCTTCTCTGGATTCTCGACAACATCTGTCACATATAACAAAACATCGGCATCCTGAAGAGCTGACTCTGAGAAAGCCAACATCGACTCCTGCAACTTGTAGTTAGGCTTCAACACACCTGGTGTATCAGAGAAAACAATCTGCATTTCGGGGGTATTTACTATCCCCATAATACGGTGACGCGTCGTCTGGGCCTTAAACGTAGCAATTGAAATACGCTCACCAACCAATTGGTTCATGAGCGTACTTTTTCCTACGTTGGGGTTTCCAACGATATTGACAAATCCGGCTTTATGTTTATTATCCACCATCATATGCCCACTTTAGATAGGATGCTCCATGGACAAATCCAGCACCGAATGCCGTGAGAATAATATTGTCCCCTTTCTTCAGTTTGCTTTCATTATCCCATATTGCCAACGGAATGGTCGCAGCACTCGTATTACCGTAATGCTCGATATTCACCATTACCTGTTCCATCGGAAGCTCAAGACGCTTTGCCACTGCTTCGATAATACGCAAATTCGCCTGATGAGGAACCACCCACTGGATGTTATCTTTGTTCAAGCCATTGCGTTCAGCTATCAGTACGCAATCGTTACTCATATTTGTCACAGCATAACGAAACACCGTACGTCCTTCCTGATATAGGTAGTGTAAACGATGATCAACTGTGAAATGAGACGGTGGACAGACAGAACCTCCTGCTTTCATGTGCAAGAAAGGGAGTCCCTTACCATCTGTTCGTAGGTAGGAGTCCATCAAACCAATATTCTGCTCCTCAGTAGCTTCGAGCAGAACAGCAGCAGCACCATCACCAAAAAGCGGACAAGTAGAACGATCTTTGTAATCAGTTACCGATGACATCTTATCGGCAGCAATAAGAATAATCTTCTTATAACGTCCGCTTTGGATCATGGTTGCAGCCACGTCGAGCGAATAGAGGAATCCACAGCAAGCACCCCAGAAATCAAATGCCATAGCATTCTTCAGTCCGAGTTTGCCAACCACAATGGATGCTGTGGATGGGAACTTATAATCTGCGGTAGAAGTGGCTACTATCAGCGCATCAATCGAATCAGGATCTACTCCAGTCTTCTGGACAAGTTGTTTAGCTGCCTTACGGGCCATATAGCTTGTGCCAAGACCTTCCTCTGTGAGGATACGACGTTCCTTGATACCGACACGCGTCATAATCCACTCATCATTGGTATCAACCATCCTTGACAATTCCTCATTCGTGAGGATATAGTCAGGCACGTATCCACCAATACCGGTGATTATCGCGTTAATTCTATCCATTATTCAGCGACTTCGTCCTCCTTCTTGATAGCTACCTTACCGCGGTAGTAACCACATGTCGGGCATACAGTGTGATACACATAATATGCACCGCAGTTAGGACATACTGCGAGTGTAGGAGCTACTGCCTTGTCATGAGTACGACGCTTGAGGGTACGAGTCTTTGACTGTCTTCTTTTAGGATGTGCCATAATTATTCTTTATCTTTAATGTTTAACGTTTTCAATTTGTCCCATCGGGGGTCTGACGACTGGTTGGACTCCTCATCGCTGCTTCGGTCAGCTGACAACTCTTCCAGAGCTTTTGTCATAGCAGGGTTGCACTTGCCAGGTGCATGCACATGCTTAATGGGTATGACCAGTGCTACAAACTCATAGATGAACCATGAGATGTCGAGTATTCCTTCGTTCTCCGGCACCACAATGATGTCATCTTCCTCTGAGTACTCGCTTCCGAGTTTGACGACTAAGCGGTTATCGGTCTCCACCGGCAGCTCCATGTCGTCTAGACAACGGTCGCAAGGAATGATAATCGTGCCTGCCGTATGAAACAGAAACTCGTAAAAGCCGGAAGCCTTGCGTATAGACACCGACACATGCAAAGAGCCTCTCTTCACCTCTGCATCGTCAAGAGCCCCGAAGAATGCATCATCAAGATTGAATGTCAAGGATGTCTCCTCTCTTTCCAGTCCCTTCAAATCTATCTTTAAAGACTCTAAACTACACATTATCACACTTTTGGGTTGCAAAGTTACAAACTTTTTTTCATATTTAGACCCGATATTTGATTTTTTTATACTTTTACTTCAAATTAGGTCCATTCTATAGGGAGATATTACACACTTTATAGGGTAATTGTGCATTTTTAGGCCACTATTTCAATTCTAAAGGTTGTACCTACGCCAAGTTCAGATGACTTTACAAAAATACGACCTTTATGATAATCCTCTACTATACGTCGTGCAAGTGAAAGTCCAAGTCCCCACCCTCGTTTCTTGGTGGTGAAACCTGGCATAAAGACGTTTTTAATATCTTTCTTCGGAATACCCTTGCCATTATCCGTAACTTCTATAACTACATATTTCCCTTCTTCGAACAAGACAAGTTCTATTCGACCTTTCCCTTCCATTGCATCAACAGCATTTTTACAAAGATTCTCTATCACCCACTCAAATAATGAAGCATTCATTTTCACAATGATTTCATGATCTGGTAGGTGTTGCTCAATATACACTTTTTTTGAAGTACGGCGATTCATATATTCTACCACATGCTGAAGCACATCGTTCATTGAAGCATCCACCGGTTCTGGCAGAGATCCTATCTTCGAAAATCTGTCTGCGATAAGTTCCAAGCGTTTAACATCCTTATTCATCTCTGGAATCAAATCATCATCGGGATAATTCTCTTTCAAGATTTCAACCCATGCCATCAAGCTCGAAATCGGTGTTCCTAATTGATGGGCTGTTTCTTTTGAAAGACCTACCCACACTTTATTTTGCTCAGCCCTCTTTGAAGCCAACAAAGCAAAGATAGCCACCACGACGAATATCAACACAATGCCCAACTGCCAATATGGATACTGTGATAGCCGCTTTAACATAATCGACTCATCATAACAAACAAGTTGATAGTCCACATCATTACCATGATGAAGCGTATCATTTTTCACATCATTCAAGAAAATCTTGATACAATGTCCGTGTTTAATCATAGACTGGGCATAACGTGCGACATATTCTGCTGAGTCGTCAGCAGTTTCTGTATCCATCTGAATATTACGATAATCTGTCACATGCCTATCAGCATCCATTACAATAACAGGAATCGTATTATTACCCTGAATGACATTCAACACCAATGAGAGATCTGTATTAATATCAGCATTGCTTAAGGCACGTAAGGCCATTGCCCAGGTTTCCATCTTATTGCGCTCCTCTCGTTGCAAATCCATCACAAGATAGTGCGATGCCAATAGTGACACCACCGCTATAATGATAGCTATTATCACAAGGATGATTTTTACCTGCCTGATTCTATCCGTCCACTGCATATACTATATAACGAAAGAGCCCCAAGGATTATTGTATCCTCGGGGCTCAAATAAAAGTGGCGGCCTCCTACTCTCCCGCATTGCATTGCAGTACCATCGGCGCAGGCGGGCTTAACTTCTCTGTTCGGAATGGGAAGAGGTGGGACCCCGCTGCAATAACCACCTGAATATCGTTG